>Ga0155465_1101_pt3 | contig 23529 bp, 21 predicted proteins | sample RifCSPhighO2_12_FD_107123 | JGI IMG/M metagenome (GOLD analysis project Ga0155465, IMG submission 107123) | Alphaproteobacteria bacterium RIFCSPHIGHO2_12_FULL_66_14 | reverse complement strand
CAGGCCGCCGGCGAAATGACCGTCGAGCATCGGCCCGCCCGACAGCACGATGGCCGGGATGTTGACCGTGGCCGCGCCCATGATCATGGCCGGGGTGGTCTTGTCGCAGCCCGTGGTCAACACGACGCCGTCGAAGAAATAGCCGTACAGGCATTCGACCAGGCTCAGGTACGCGAGATTGCGGTCGAGCGCCGCCGTCGGCCGCTTGCCCGTCTCCTGGATGGGATGAACCGGGAACTCGATGGGAATGCCGCCGGCATCGCGAATGCCGTCGCGCACGCGACTCGCCAAGTCGAGATGGTGGCGGTTGCAGGGCGAGAGGTCGCTGCCGGTCTGGGCGATGCCGATGATCGGCCGGCCGCTGCGCAGCTCGGCCAGCGTCAGGCCGAAATTCATGTAGCGCTCGAGGTAGAGCGCCGCCATCGTCGGATCACCCGGCGCATCGAACCATTCGCGGCTGCGCAGCCGGCGCTTGCCCTTGCTTTTGCCCTTCTTGTCGGCGGCCATCCCATTCCTCCACTTTCGTTTCACCAACCCTGGGAGAAGGCGTTCCGGAAGTCCAGTGCCACACTTGAGGTTCGCGTGGCGGCGTGACAAACCTTGCAAAATGAAGACCTCCCCGGCCATCGTGTGCCTCGGCGAACCATTGATCGAGTTCAACAGGCCGCGCGAAGGTGACGGCCGAACCTGGCTGCAGGGCTTCGGCGGCGATTCGCAGAACGTGGCGATCGCCGCGGCTCGCCAGGGCATATCGACCGGCTACCTCACCAGCCTCGGCGAGGACTGGATGGGCGACGCCTTCCTCGAGCTATGGAAGACAGAAGGCGTCGATGCCTCGCGCGTCACCCGCCATCCCAGCGCCCCGACCGGCGTCAGCTTCGTCACCCACAGTGACGCCGGCCACAAGTTCGACTACCTGCGCAAGAATTCGGCAGCCTCCCTGATGACACCGGGCGCCCTGCCCGCGGACTACATCGCCGGCGCCCGGTTCCTTCATCTCTCCGCGATCGGCCAGGCGATCAGCGACAGTGCCCGGCAGACCTGTGACGCCGCCATCGCTGCAGCTCGCGCGGCCGCGGTAAAGGTCTCCTACGATACCAACCTGCGCCTGCGGTTGTGGGACCTCGACTCCGCGCGCCGGACGATCGACGCCACCATCGCCCGATGCGACGTCGCACTCCCGAGTTTCGACGACTCGCAACAGCTCACCGGGCTTTCCGAACCGCATGCCATCGTCGACTACTATCTCGAGCTTGGTGCGCCATTGGTGGCCCTCAAAATGGGCGCCGAAGGATCGCTCATCGCCACTTCCACCAAGCGCATGCGCGTCACGCCGCACAAAGTCGTCGCCGTCGATGCGACGGGCGCTGGTGACACCTTCGACGGGGCCTTCCTTGCCCGCTTGCTGGCCGGCGACGACCCCGCGACCGCGGCCCGCTACGCCAATGTTGCCGCAGCCCTGTCGACACGCGGATACGGCGCCGTGACCCCGATCCCGCGAGCTGCGGACGTTCTCAATGAACTGGAGCGCGCCTGAGCCTGGGCACGAGGGCCCGCATGAAGCGCCAGAACACCGTGACCTGCTGAACCATCCAGCCGCGGCCGTTGTCGGCATCGATCGCCGGATCGTCGACGCCGGTGGGGCGGTTTCGCTCGTCGTAGATCGCCGTGCCGAACAGGATGTCCCAGATCGGGAACACGGGCGCGAAATTATGGTCCTGGATGTGCGGCTCTTCCGCGTTCGCCAACGCATGATGCAGCCGATGGAAGCGCGGGCCGACCAGCACGCGGTTGCCGAGCCATCCGAAACTTAGGTCGACGTTGGCATGCGACCAGCTTTCGACGAGGCGTCCGACCATCAGGATGATGACGTACTCCCCGGGCTGGACACCCACCAATTGCGAGAACAGCACCAGCGCCAGGGTGATCAGCAGGTCGTCTACGACGTGATTGCGGTCATCCGTCCAGACCGTCATCCGCCGCTGGCTGTGATGCAGGCTGTGCAGCGCCCACCACCAGGACAACGCGTGCTGCCCTCGATGCAGCCAGTAGGCGGCGAAGTCATAGAGCACGAAATAGACGAGGAACGAGGCCAGGGCATTGTCGCCAAGCCACGGCAATACCCGCTCCAGCCGCGGCGGCGCGAAGCCCCAGGCCCGCACGGTGAGTTCGATCTCCTGCACCAATGGATAGGTGACCACGAAGATCGCCAGCGGAACGACGCCGAGTTTGTTCAGCACCGTATAGATTTGGTCGACCAGGATAAGCCCGTCATCTTCGCCGGGCTTCTCGAGCGGCCAGCGGCGCTCGAAGAAACGCATGCCGATCGCGATGACTGCAATCTGGACGATGCCCAACATCACGAACTCGACGGCATTGTAGCCCGGCTCGTACCAGGCCATCAGGCCGAAATGAAAGAGAACCGGCCCGACGAAAGCCTCGAATATCCACGCCTGGATGCCGACCCAGATGTCTGTGAGGTCGCGCATGGCGCGCCCGTCTACTTCGTGTCGCCTGCCGTGGACGCCGCGCGGACCGGCCCCTTTGCCGGCCCCGTCGACCCGGACTTCAGCATGAACACACCATGCGGGGACTTACCCACGGGAATGCTGGCGACGACCTTCAGTTGCTCGATGTCGACCACGGCGACCCTGCGAAGGAAGCGCTGCGTGACCCACAGCTCCTTGCCGTCCGGTGTGATGTCCATGCAGTCCGGACCGCCTGGAATACGGACATTGCCGACAACCCTCATCTCCTCGGTATCAATCAGCGATACCGTGCTCTCGACGCGGTTGCTCAGGAAATAGTGGCGGCCATCGCCCTTGGGCCAGAAATTGTGCGCACCCTTGCCGGTCTGCAGCTCGCCCTTCAAGCTGCCATCCTTGGGATCCACGACGACGATACCGTCCTGGCCGGTCAACGCCACGAGCAGGCGCTTGTTGTCCGGCAGCATGACGGCGCCTGCCGGTGCGTCGCCCACGGGAACGTTCCACTTCAGGGTCTGCGTCTGCAGGTCGAAGGCCGCAAGCCGACCACTCTGCTGAAGCGTGACGAAGACGGTCTTGGACTCGGCGTCGAAGGCCATGTGGCTCGGCAACCCGTCGATGAAGATCCGCCCGGCAAGTCGGAAGCCGTCGGCATGGAAGATGTCGACGTGGTCGAGCCTGTAGGCCGCCGTGACGAACCACTTGCCATCGGGGCTGAAGCCCAGGTGGTAGGGATCGATGACGTCCTTCACGATCCGTCTGCGCTCGCCCGTCCTAATGTCCAGCCCGAGCAACTCGTTGGTGACCGTCGAGCCGATCAACATCTCATTGCCGCCTGGCATCACGATCACATGGTGAGGTTCGCGGCCGACCGGGTGGCGCGCCAACTCGATCCGGCCGCTGCGGCTCAGAATGCTGTAGGACGCTTCTTCCGAATTGAGAACCAGAACGGCGTCCGCCCTGGCCGCGCTACTGCCGCCTAAGGCCAATACAATCGCCACAAGAGTCAATTTGTTCATTAGGGTAGACCGAACTCCTTGGCCCACCTTGAAGCACCTTTCCCGCACGGGCGCTAGGGTCGTTTGAGGGCGGCGGCCGCGGCGGCAAGCCGCTCGACCCGCATCCAGTCCTGGGCGGCGACGGCGTCTCTGGGCGCCACCCAGGAACCGCCGACGCAGGCCACATTCGCCAGCGACAGAAAGGCCGGGGCGGTCTCGGGGCCAATCCCCCCGGTCGGGCAGAAGCGCACGCCGGCCAACGGCGCGGCGACCGCTCTGAGCCAGCTCAGCCCACCTGCCACATCCGCTGGAAAGAGCTTCAGCAGGTCGAATCCCCGCTCGGTGAGCGCCATGGCCTCAGACACCGTTTGAACGCCGGGCAGGAAAGGCAATCCTGCAGCCGATGCCGCGGTCGCCAAGCCGGGCGTACAGCCCGGGCTGACGGCAAATTGGGCGCCCGCCTGCCGTGCCTGTTCGAGTTGCCGGCCGTTCAGCACTGTCCCGGCCCCGACCACGGCGTCCGGAACCTCGGTTGCGATGGTCCGCAAAGCTTCCAGTGCCACTCCGGTCCGCAGGGTGATCTCCAGGACCGGAAGGCCGCCCCGGACCAGCGCCCGTGCCAAAGACACCGCATCGGCCAGCCGCTCGATCGTCAGGACCGGGATGACAGGCGCCAGTGCCGCGATCGCCGAGATACCCATCGTCAGACGCTCCAGCCGCCATCGACGACGTTCACGGTCCCAGTCGTGAACCCTGCTTCATCGCTCGCAAGGTAGACCGCAAGTGCCGCAATCTCTTCGGCCGAGCCGAAGCGGCCGGTGGGCTGGCGCTGCAGGAAGAACTGCTTCGCGTCCGCGCCGCCGCCCAGCGCCCCGATCCGCTCGTCCAGCGACGGCGTCTGGACGGTGCCCGGGCAGATGGCGTTGCAGCGGATGCCCTTGTTCACATAGTCGACCGCCACCGACTTTGTAAGGCCGATCACGGCAGCCTTTGTGGTGCCGTAGACGAAGCGCAATGCCGCGCCCTTCACCGACGACGCCGCGGACGACATGTTGACGATCGAGCCGCCTCCCTTGGCGAGCATCCCCGGCAAAAACGCCTGGATCGTCCAGAACATGCTGCGCACATTGAGATCGAAGGCGAATTGCCATTGTTCGTCGGTGGCATCGAGAATCGAGCCGTGATGGACGAAGCCGGCGCAATTGAACAAAACATCGACGGCGCCGGTTTGCCCGGCGAGGGCGCCGATTGCCGCCTTGTCGAGCACGTCGAGCTTGTGGGTTCGAACGCCGGCGACGCCAGCCAAGGCCTCGAGCTTCCTGGCATCGACATCGGTCGCCCAGACCGCAGCACCTTCCCTGGCGAAGGCGCGGGCCGTCGCCGCGCCGATACCCTGCCCTGCCGCCGTGACGACGCAAATCTTATCCTTCAGCCGCATGGCCCCGTCTCCGCATTAGCCAGAGTTGATGTCCCAGCACTGGCAAGCCGAGTCCCAGGCTCGCCAGCAGCGGTGTCGCACCGGTCGCCATCGCCGGCACGGCAGCAACGGCCAGCCAGAGCCGCTCCCAGATCGCCATCGGCGCCAACAGGTAGGACGACAGCGCAGCACCGAAGAAGGTGATGCTGACAATGCAGCCGGCGAAGGTCAGAAGGAAATCCGGCCAGTTGAACTCCGGTACGACGAGGAGCAAGGCCGGTGAAAAGACGAAGATGAAGGGAACAAGAACCTTGGCCAGTGCCAACCGGAACGCGGTGTTCCCCGTCTTGAAAGGATCCGCGCCGGCCATGCTTGCCGCGGCATAGGCGGCGACGGCGACAGGCGGCGTCACATCGGCCAGCACGCCGTAATAGAAGACAAAGAAGTGCGCCACGATCGGCGCCACGCCCAGGAGGCCCAGCGCCGGCGCTGCGATCGTGACCATGATGATGTAGGTCGCGGTCGTCGGTACGCCACATCCCATCAGGATGCAGACGATCCCCGTCATCACCAGGGTGAAGAACTTGACCAGAGTTGCCTTGTCGAACGGCAACCAGGCGTGAACCATCAACGTGGTATCGTTCGCGACGTTGACGATGATCGTTGCGAACTTCAGCGCAGTCCCGGTCAAAGTGACGACACCGATGATGACGCCGATCGCCGCGGCCGCCGCCCCTACCGCCAAGGCATACTTGGCACCGATGACGAAAGCGTCTGCGATATCGCGCCAATGCAGCGCCGGCGCAGGGTTGAGCCGCCAGAGGACGACGCACAGTGCGACGAACAAGCCGAAGCAAATCTCGCCAAACCAATCGCCGAATTCGCCGGGCAGCATGCCGCGGCCGAAGGTGAGGAGCGCAGCCCAGGCGACGACCAGCAGGATCTCGACGGCCGGGGTGCGCTGACGCTCGGAGCGGATGAGGCCAATGGCGATGCAGAGGTAAATGCCCCAAAAGGCCGCGAGATAAGGAGTCGATCCGTCGAAGATCTTCCAGATCAGCGCCGCCAAGGGGATCAGCGTCACCCAATCCGCTTTCAGGACGGCCCGCCAGTCCGGCATCTCTTCCGGCGTCAGGCCCCGCAAGCCGAGGCGTTTGGCCTCGAAATGCACCTGGATGAAGACACCGAAGAAATGCATGAAAGCCGGGACGATCGCGGCCACGATGATCGTCTGGTACGGAAGCTCCAGGAATTCGACCATGAGGAAGGCCGCCGCACCCATCACCGGCGGCGTGACCTGACCACCGGTACTGGCGGTCGCCTCGACAGCCGCCGCGAAGTGTGGCCGATAGCCCAGCCGCTTCATCATCGGGATGGTGAGTGACCCGACCGTGACGGCATTGGCGACCGACGAGCCGGAGATCATGCCGAAGAGCGCTGAGCCGAAGATGGCGACCTTTGCCGGGCCGCCGGCGAACCGCCCGGCAGCCGCCATGGCCAGCGCCAGGAATAGCCGTCCCAGGCCAATACGCATGGCGACTACGCCGAACAGCACGAAATGGAACACGTAGGTGGCCACGACACCGATCGGGATGCCGTAGATGCCCTGGCTGGTGAGGTAGAGATGGTCCGCCAGTTGCGACCAGGTCGTCCCGGGGTGGACCAAGATGCCCGGCATCCATGGACCTGCGAAGGCGTAGAGGACAAAGCTCAAGGTAATGATGACCAGCGCCCATCCCATGGTACGCCGCGTCGCTTCGAGCACGACGAGAGTCAGGGTAGTTCCCATCACCACGTCGAGCGTATCGGGGTTGCCGGTCTTGAAGGCGATTTCGTGGAATATCGACGGCAGATAGAGCGACGAGACCACAGCAGCGGCGAACAGCACCCAGTCGTAGAGCGGCACCCCGCCGGGCCGCCACCATCCAAGGGCGGGTGACGTCCCATCGCTCCGCCGGTTGGCGGCGAAGACGAGGAAGATCAGACCCAGCACCAGCGCCATATGGACGCCGCGATGCGTCTGCTCGCGCAGCAGACCGAACCCGGCTGTATAGAAATGGAACATCGAGAGCGCCAGCAGCAGCGCCGTCACGATCCATGTGCCGCTCATTCCGAGCGGACGGAATCGCATTTCGGCGTCGAACTCGCGCTCGAGCTCAGCCGCTTTGGCGTGGTCGACTTGCAGGCTCAAGCGATCCCCCGGGATGGCGGTGGGTGGGGCTCAGGCCACCGCCTCCACCGGCCTCTACTTGATGAGGCCTTTTTCCTTGTAGAACTTCTCGGCACCGGCATGGAGCGGTATTCCCAGCCCGGCCAAGGCCGTATCGAGCCTGATCGCCCTGCCCTTGGCATGACCCGAGTCGAGCAGCTTGCGGGTATTTGGGTTCCAGAGTGCGGCGGTGATGCCATAGATCAACGCGTCGGGCAGCTTCGAGGAAGTTACCCAGATCGCATTGACACTGACGGTCTTCACCCCGGGCACGTTCTTGTAGGCCGTGTCGGGGATCTCGTCGGTCCCGAAGAAGCTGTACTGCTTGATCAGCTTCTCGGCGTCCGGACCGTCGATGGGAACGAGGTCGATCCCGGTCGTGGCGGCGAGTTCGGAGATCGCACCTTGCGGCCAGCCGCTGACGCTGAAGAAAGCGTCGAGCGCACCGTCCTTGAGCTTGTCCGCCGATTGCTGCGGCTTGAGATACTCGGCCTTGATGTCCTTTTCGGTCATGCCGTAGGCCGCCAGGATGAGTCGCGCGTCGACGAGGGTCCCCGAACCGGGCTCATCCAGCGACATGCGCTTGCCCTTCAGGTCCTTGATCGACTTGATGCCCGACCCCTTGCGAACCACGAGATGGAAGCTTTCGGGATAGAGGTTGGCGATGGCGCGCAGGGAATCGACCTTGGGGCGGCCTGCGTAGATTCCGGTGCCGGTGTAGCCCCAGAAGGCCACGTCGGACTGGACGAATCCCGACTGCATGCTGCCGCCCGCGATCGCATTGACGTTGGCCACCGAGCCATTGGAGGCCACCGCCGTGGCGACCAGCCCCGGAACGCCGCATGAGCCGCCTTCGGCACAGGCGCGGGAGCCGGGCGGGTTCGAAATGGCATTGGCGATCAGACCGCCGATCGGGAAGTATGTCCCGGCGGTACCTCCCGTGCCGATACGAAAGAACGTGATGTCCTGCGCGGCAGCTGGCAATCCGCCGAGTACGGCAGCGCCGACGCCGCCGAGCAGTGTAGCCCTGCGATTGATCAACATGGCAAACCTCCCTGACTGGTGGCGATTAAACCGCGTCCGGACGCCCGTCGCAATAACGGCGGATCAATTGACGCCGACTGCCCGGCTTATGGTCGGGCCGATCTCGGCATGAACGACCAGATCGGCGCTGTCGTCCTGGTCGGTCGGATCCCGGTTGAGGATGACCAGCCTCGCGCCTTTCCGCTTGGCCATCGCGGGGAAGCCCGCCGCCGGATAGACGACGAGCGAACTGCCGAGCACGATGAAGAGATCGCAGGCCAGCGTCTCGTCCTGGGCACGCGCCATCGGGATTTCCGGCATCGCCTGACCGAAGGAGATGGTCGCGGTCTTCACGATGCCTTCGCACTTCTCGCAGAGCGGCAGCTTGCCGCCGTCGAGAAATGCCCGGCGGATCGAGTCGAGCCCGCGACGGTGACCGCAGTCGAGGCACGATGCATAGGTCGCGTTGCCGTGCAGTTCGATCACTCTGGCATCGGGCACGCCCGATCGCTGGTGCAGGCCGTCGACGTTCTGGGTGATGACGGCGCTCATGCGACCCTGCTCGACCAGCTTGGCGAGCGCCCGGTGCCCGGCGTTAGGCTCGGCTTTGAGTATGGTTTCATCGGTCGCGAACTTCCGCCGCCACGATTCCCGGCGCATTTCCTCCGACGACATGAAGTCGTCGAAGTAGATTGGCTTGTAGCGCGTCCAGATCCCACCGGGGGAGCGGAAGTCCGGAATTCCCGATTCGGTCGAAATACCCGCGCCGGTGAAAGCGACGATCCTCTTCGCGGACCCGATCATTTCGCGCAATCGCTCGATATCGTCCATGCGCCTCTCCTCCCGCGATCGCGGCCTCGGGGCGAGGCGCGCGTGCCGCGCCTAGGATAGCCAGCGCTTGCGCCGCTTGTAATGCTTCGTGTCGCGGTAGGATTTGCGCGCTCCGCCCTCGTTAAGGCCGAGATAGAACTCCTTGATGTCGGAGTTGTCGCGCAGCTTGTCGGCCGGCCCCTCCAGCACGATGCGGCCGTTTTCCATCACATAGCCGTGGTCGGCCACGGCCAGCGCCATGGTGGCGTTCTGCTCGACCAGGAGAACAGAGAGCTTTTCCTGCTTCACCAGCCGGCTGACGATGCCGAAAATCTCCTCGACCAGCATCGGCGCCAGGCCGAGCGAGGGTTCGTCCAGCAGCACCACCTTGGGGCTGCTCATCAATGCCCGGCCGATCGCCAGCATCTGCTGCTCGCCACCCGACAGGTAGCCTGACTGCTGCCGCCGCCGCTCCCTCAGCCGCGGGAAGTACGTATAGACCAACTCGATGCCCCGGCGGATCTTGGCGTTGTCCGGCTGGATGTGACCGCCGGCGATCAGGTTCTCTTCGGTCGTCAGGTGCTCGAAGACCCGGCGCCCCTCGAAGACCTGGGCAATGCCGATCTTGGTCACCTCAAACGCGCGCATGCCGTCGATACGGCGGCCGTCGTAATCGATCGACCCCTTGGTCACTTCTCCGCGCTCGCTGCGCAGCACGCCGGAGATTGCCTTCAAGGTCGTCGTCTTTCCAGCGCCGTTGGCGCCCAGGACGGTGGTAATCGTCCCTTCCTGCACCGACACCGAAACGCCGCGCAGGACCAGGATGACGCCGTCATAGACGACTTCGATATTGTTGAGAGTCAGCATGGACCTTGGGAATTCCAGGTTGGAACGGGTGCGGGTGGCCGAAGCCACCCGCCCGTCGCGGTTTCAGGACTTCTTGGCGTCCGCCTCGATGTGCTTCTTGATGACTTCCGGATAGGCCCGGAACCACTCTGACGACTTCGTAAGCTTGCCGCCCTTGACCGTGAAGATCTGGACCCAGCCGCCGCCTTCGTGGTCGGCCGGGGTGATTTCCAGCGGCGGCATGAGGCCGTCCAGAGTGATGCCCTTGACCTTCTCGAAGCCGTTCTTGACGTCCTCGCCGGTGATATTCGCGTTGGCACCCTTGGCCTTGAGCGCGTTGCGCACCGCTTCGATGTGCACCGCAATGTGGAAGATGCCACGGTTGTAGTAGACGGTCGACGCCATCTCCTTCGGCGCCGGCTTGCCTTCCTTCTGGTACATGTCGCGGATCTGCTTGTGCACCGGGTAGTCACTGCCGACGCCGGCGAACTGCATGGTGTTGTAGCCCTCGGCAACCGCGCCGCCGCCGGCTGCCTGGAGATCGGCCTCGGCCGAACCCCAGACGAAACTGACGACCTTCGACAGCGGGAAGCCAACGCGCTTGAATTCCTTGATCGACACCGACGGCGAACGGCCGAACAGGTGGGCAATCACGAAATCGGCACGGTAGCGCTGGGTGATATCGAGTATCTGAGCGCCCATTTCGACGCCGGGCGCCGGCACGGCGAAGGTTTTCAGTTCGAAGCCCTCGAGCTTGGCGAGATCCTCGAGGATCGGCAGCGGCTCCTTGCCCGCCGGATTGTCGTAGAACAGGTAGGCGATCTTCTTGCCCTTGAGGTTGCCGCCGAGCTTGTCCTTGACGAACTTCACCGCCGCCGCAGCCTGCGACCAGTAGGTGGCAGCGATCGGGAACAGATAGGGGTAGCGCTTGCCGTCGGCACTGGCGGCGCTGCCGAAGCCGGGCGACGTGCCGGGGATCTTGTCCTCGGCGAGCTTGGCGGCGAGCGCCTGGGTGTGCGGCGTGCCGTAAAGCAGGATGCTGACGGCGCCCTCCTTCTTGTGGCGCTCATAGGCTTCCATGCCCTGCGGCACCTTGTACTCGTGATCGATCTCCATGGCGCGGATCTTGCGGCCTTCGACACCGCCCTTGGAGTTTATGAGATTGGTGTAGTCGTGCACGGCTGGGCAGAAGAACACGCCCACGGTCTGCGTTGCGCCAGTGCGGTCGCACTGCACGCCAATAACGATCTCCTTCGGCTGGGCGATTGCCGCGCCCGCCGACATCAATATGGCCCCCGCAGCCGCGGCGGTCAGTCTTGCCAGATGCCTTGTCATGAGGACCTCCTGTGGTGAACCAACTACGCTTCAGTACGAAAACGGCCAGACCCGGAAATAATTCCGGATATTGCGCCAGAGCCGATTCAAACCCTCCGGCTCGACGACGAGAAAGACGATAATCAGGAGTCCGAAAAGCCCGAGCCGCGTCGCCGGGATGATGTTGTTCAGGTCGGATGCCGAGAACAGCAAGGTGCCGAACGATTCCATGAACAAACGGATCACGATGGGCAGCAGCGTCACGAAAATCGCCCCCAGGATCGAGCCGAGCACCGAGCCGAGTCCTCCGATGATGATCATGGCGAGATAGTCGATCGACGTCGTGATCAGGAAGTTCTCGTAGTTCGCGATGCCGAGATAGTAGGTATAGAGCACACCCGTCACGCCCGCATAGAACGAGGAGATCGCGAACGCGGTAAGCTTGTACCTGAAGATGTTGATGCCGATGATCTCGGCGGCGATGTCTTGGTCGCGGATGGCGACGAACGCCCGGCCGATGCGGCTGCGCACGAGATTGAGAGTTGCCACGATGCTGAGAACCGCGAAGAAGAGCAGGAAGTAGTAAAGTTCGCGCTGCGTCTTCAGCGGATGGCCGAGTACGGTCGGCCGAGGCACCTCGATCGAGGCCTGCGAGCCGCCGGAGATCGCCGGCGTGTGGTTGATGACCCATTCGATGATGAGCTGTGCGGCCAGGGTGGCGATCGCGAGATAGAGGCCCTTGATGCGCAGGCTCGGGATGCCGACGATCACGCCTATGAAAGCTGCCATCAGGCCGCCCGCCGGCAAGGTGATCCAGAACGGCAAGTCCAGCTTGACCGCGAGATTGGCGGCTGTGTAGGCCCCGACCGACATGAAGCCGGCATGGCCGATCGAGATCTGGCCGGTGTAGCCCACCAGGATATTGAGCCCCAGCGCGCCCACCACGGCGATCAGGATCAGGTTCACCACCGAGACGTAGTATTCGGCCGACACCGCGCCGCTGACTACCGTACTGATGGTCGGCAGCAGGATGAACCCCACCAGCAGCACGCCGACCGTCCATTTGGCGATCGGCAGTGGATAGAGTCCGCCATCCGCTGCGTAGGTGGTTTTGAAGTATCCGGATTCGCGGTGGAACATCGATGCTACCTAAACCCGCTCGATCTTGCGCTTGCCGAAGATGCCGTAGGGCCGGATCATCAGGGCGATGATCATCAGCACATACGGAGCGAAGTCTTTCGTGCCCCCGCCGACCAGTGGGTCGAGGTAGCCGGCCGCGAGGTTCTCCACGATGCCGACGATCAGGCCGCCCACCACCGCGCCGATGATCGAGTCGAGCCCGCCCAGGATCACGACCGGGAACACTTTGAGCCCCACAAGTGCGACATGGACGTCGACGCCCAGCATGGCGCCCCACACGATGCCGCTCAGTGCCGAGACGATGCCAGCCATCGCCCAGGCCAGCGCAAAGTAGCGCTCGACGTTGATTCCCATGGCCATGGCGACCTGCTGGTTGTCGGCCACGGCGCGCATTGCCACGCCCATGCGGCTCTTGAGGAAGAACCAGGTGAAACCGCCGAGAAAGAGCAGCGCCACCGCCGCGCCCGTGACCTGCACAGGCTGCAGGATGAACGGCCCAAAAATGATGGGTTCGTCCCCTACCGGCAGCGTGATCGATCGCGTCTCGGCGCCGAAGAAGAGCGGCCCCAGACCGCGCAGGATGGCCGCCAACCCGATGGTTGCCATGATGATGGCCACGATCGGCCGGCCGAGCAGAGCCCGCAGGATAAACCGTTCGAGGCCGAAGCTGAAGGAGATCATGCCCAACAGGGTCACGACGACACCCACCCAGAAAGGCATCTCCATCAGGACGATGACCGCCGCCGAGATCAACGCCGCCAGCATCACGAATTCGCCCTGGGCGAAATTGATGGCGTCGGTGGCCTTGTAGACGACCACGAATCCCAGGGCGATCAGCGAATACATGAGGCCGATCAGGACGCCGTTGCCGATCAGCAGGAGCGTGAAGTCCCATTCCATGACCTGCCCCTACGCTGCCTGGCGGGCCGGCGGCGCGGCCGCCACGTCGTGGATGGCGATCGTCGAGCGGAGTGTCGACTTGCGGCCGTCCTCGAAGGTGATCTCCACGGTCACGTCGGCCTCTTGCTTGCCGCCATAGAAGGCGGTGATGACGCTGTCGTATTTCTCGGCGACGAAACGGCGCCGAACCTTGCGGGTACGGGTCATCTCCGCGTCGTCGGCATCGAGCTCCTTGTTCAGGAGCAGGTAGCGCTTGACCTGCTGAACGTCGGGCAGGGTGGCATTCGCCTTGGCGATCTCCGCGCCGATCAAGGCCGCCACCTCGGGCTTGCCGCTGAGATCCATGAAGCTCGTATAAGCAAGGCCGCGCTTCTCCGCCCAAGTGCCCACCGTCTGCATGTCGACCGCGATCATCGTCACCACGAACGGCCGCTGGTCACCGAACGCCACCGCCTCGCGGATGAAGGGGCTGAACTTCAGCTTGTTCTCGATGAATTGCGGGGCAAACGCCGAACCGTCGGCGAGTTTTCCGACGTCCTTGGCGCGATCGATGATGACGAGGTGGCCCTGCTTATCGAAGAAGCCGGCGTCGCCGGTCTTCAGCCAACCATCCGGCGTCACCGTATCGCGCGTTGCCTCCTCCTGCTTAAAGTAGCCTACGAACACATTGGGGCCTCGCAAAAGGACCTCTCCGCGGTCGTCGATCCTGATCTCGACGCGTGGGATTGGCCGGCCCACAGTGTTGGGATTGGCCTCGGCGTCGGCCTGGCAGGCGATCAGCGCCGACGCCTCGGTGGCGCCGTAGACCTGCTTCAGGTTGATACCGAACGAGCGGAAGAAGCGGTAGGTGTCGGGGCCGAGCGGCGCGCCTCCGGTGTAGCACCAGCGTGCCTTGCGCAGGCCGAGCTGGTCGCGGACCGGGCCGTAGACCAGCACCTCGCCGACCGCGAGGCCGAGGCGCTCGAGCAACGACGGGGATTGACCGTCAGAGCGCTTGACCTCGCAGCGCTCCGCGACGCCACGGAAGAATTCGAAGGTCCAGCGCTTGAGCGGGGAAGCGTCGCCGCTCTTCACCTGCGTCTGGGTCAGCATGTTCTCCCAGATGCGCGGCGGTGCGAGCATGGCGTCCGGCCCCAGTTCGCGCAGGTCGCGCTGGACGGTTTCCGGACTCTCCGGGCAATTGGCCGTGAGGCGGCCGACCAGAGCCATGGCAAGACTGAACGCCGTGTCGCCGACCCAGGCCATGGGCAGGTAGGACAGCCAGTTGTCGCCACGCCGGACCTCGTTCACCTCGATGAAGGCCTCCACCGCTGTGATCATGTTGCGGTGGCTCAACATGACGCCCTTGGGGCTGCCGGTGGTGCCTGAGGTGTAGGCGATCATCGCCGTGTCCGCCGCTGCCCCCTTGGCAAGCTCGGCCTCGTAGAAGCCGGGATTCGCCTGGCCGTAAGCGCGACCGGCCTCCAGCACGCTTTCGTAGGAGCGCAGGATCGGATCGTCGTAGGCCCACAGGCCGCGCGAGTCGTCGAAAATGATCCAGCGCAGGTTCGGCAGCATATCCTTGAGCGATAGCGCCTTGTCGACCTGTTCCTGGTCCTCCGCGACGATCACCGACGTCTCGGCGTGGTTCAGCACATAGACGAGCTCGGAGGCGATCGAGTCCTGATACACGGGCACCGCTACCCCGCCCAGCGCCTGGGCCGAGAGCTGGCAGAAATAGAGCTGCGGGCGATTGTCGCCGACGGCCGAGAGCTTGTCGCCGCGCTGGAAGCCAAGCGACGCCAGCCCGTGGGCAAAATCGCGCACGGTGTCGCGATATTTCGCCCAACTGTACGTCTGCCAGACGCCTCGGGTTTTCTCCCGGATGCCGGCGCCGCCCGGATCCTCGTTGGCGTTGCGCTGCAGCAGCTTGGGCAGCGTCGAGAATTCCGCGGAATCGACCAGGCTCATGTCTGTGCTCCGCTCTTGGCCGCGCCGAGATAGGCCTCGATGACTTTGGGATTGCGTTGTACCTCCTCCGGCGTTCCGGCCGCGATGCGGCCGCCGCGGTCGAGCACGACGACCCGGTCGGAAATGTCCATGACCACGCCCATGTCATGCTCGATCAGAACGACCGTCACGCCACGTTCCTGGTTCACGTCCAGGATGTAGCGCGCCATGTCTTCTTTCTCGTCCTGGTTCATGCCGCCCATCGGCTCGTCGAGCAGCAGGACCTTGGGTTCGAGCGCCAGGGCGCGGCCGAGCTCGACGCGTTTGCGCAGGCCGTAGGCCAGTGCGGCAGTCTGCTGTTTGCGCAGGTCCTGCAGCTTCAGGAATTCGATGATTTCCTCGCAAGCCTCGCGGTGGGCGATCTCTTCCCTCTGCGCCCTGCCCCAGTAGACGACGCTGGCGAAGACGCCCGCCTTCATCCGCACATGGCGGCCGAGCATCAGATTGTCGAGGACGGTGAGGCCGCTGAACAAGGCGATGTTCTGGAAGGTCCGGGCGATGCCAAGCGCCGCGATGGCGCTTGGCTTGCGATGCGTGATCTCCGTGCCTTCGAGCACGATCCGCCCGCTATCCGGCTTGTAGAAACCGGAAATCATGTTGAGCAGCGAGGTCTTGCCCGCGCCATTGGGCCCGATGATGGAGAGGATTCCACCACGCGGGACTTCAAGGGAAACGTCCTGGACGGCGGTGACTCCGCCGAACTTCTTGGACACCCCTTCGACCACGAGTTGGTTGTCACCCCCTCGCGCGACTGCGCGTTGGGCGGACGCCCCCTTCATGAACCCTCCCTAAGACCGCAAACTCATGTTTGCTTATAATTGGCATCATCATGCAGGCTCCCGTGGGCGAAGGCAACAAATCTGCCTAAGCTCGGAGAGGCCAACCGGGAGACCGCATCATGTCCCGCCACGTCGTCTGCCTAACTTTCGACCACGACCACCTTTCCGGCTTCATTGCCCGGGGACTCACGTCCCCCACGGCAATCTCGCGCGGGGAGTACGACGTCGTGGTCATCCCCCGCCTGATGGCGTTGCTGGCGCGCTACGGCGTCAAGGCGACGTTCTTTACGCCCGGTCATACGATCGACAGCACGCCGGAAGCGGTGATGCCCTATGTCGAGGCGGGTCACGAACTCGCCCATCACGGCTGGACCCACCGCCTACCCGTCACGCTCTCGCGCGAGGAGGAGGAAGAGGAGATCGTCCGCGGCAACGAATCGATCAAGCGTATCAGCGGCCAGGCCGCCCGCGGCTACCGCTCGCCCGCCTGGGACCTCTCGCCCCACTCGATCGAACTGCTGCTGAAGCACGGCATCCGGTACGACAGCTCGATGATGGGCCATGACTACGACTGCTACTACGCCCGCCAGGGTGACGTGGCCGAACTGAAGACACCGTTCGTGCGCGGCCGTGAGACCAAACTGGTCGAGATGCCGATCAGCTGGTCGCTCGACGACTTCCCGCACTTCGAATACATGCGCAACCCCAACGGCTCGATCCAAGCCGGCCTGATGAACGCCACCAACGTTCTGGAGAACTTCGTCGACGATTACACCTACATGACAAGGGTCTGCGAATTCGGGATCCTGACCTATACCTTCCACCCGCATGTGATCGGCCGCGGCCATCGCATGATGATGCTGGAGCGCCTGATCCAGCACCTGATCGAAGGCGGCGCAGTGTTCTCGACGATGGAGGACGCCATGCAGGAATGGCTGGCCACCCAACGGGGCGGTCGCAAGGCCGCCGCGGAATGACCTAGGGCAGAGTGCGCCGGGCGACACGGATCGCCCGGCCGATCGTCGCCATCTTGCCGATGGCGTGATCGACGAAGGCCGCCACGCTCGTTTCAATCTGATCGGCCAGTGGGGGCGGCCGCGCGGACACTGCCCGTGCCAGGCGCATTGTCGCCACATGCGCGCTCGCGCGATTGGCGGCGATTGCCCGACCGAGCGAGCCGTCGGCCTGCACCGGGGCCAGAACGTCCTCAATGCGCCGCAGGAACGCCGGCGCATGGGCGAGATGCCGGTACATGCTGGCCAGGATCAGCGGTCGCGGCCGGTCGCCGAACCGGTTGAGCCGCAGCACCAGAGCCCAGGTCTCCGGCGGCACGTCGGCTTCCGAGGCAAGCGGCGGCAAGGCCACATCCGGCGCCGGCAGGCGTGGCCCCTGCTCCGCCGTTCCCGCAGCCCCTGTCTCACCGCGCAGCCAGGCCAGCAGAGCGCCGAGCGCAAGCAGGTTTATGGTATTGGAGTGATCGTAGCTCGCCAGCACGGCGTCAACGCTTGCCGGCTCTTCGCCAGCCAGCGAGCCGAGCCGCGGCAAAGTCATCCCGGAGCGGAACCGGGCGGCCGCCGTGTCGACCATGCCGCGAAGATAGAGCGGCTTCACCGCAGCCCAGGCCCATGGCAGAGCGCCGTCGAGGGTCGCCAGGTGCCGCCACACGAGATTGACCACGCGCACTCCGACCGTGGCGCGGATATCGACGAAGAGATCGGCGGTCTCGCCAGCCGCCGATACCTCGGCGACGGCCGGGAATGGATCGCTCACACGACCGCCTGTTTGGAATCCTGCCCGAGAACGGTGAAAAAGGAAGCCGATTTGGGTTGCTTGGGCAATTCGATCACCCCTTCCTTCAGGCGCGCGAACTTCGCCTCCACGCCGCGCACGATGCGGCCCTCGTTGGGACTCGGCATTGGGTTGCGCGCGATCGGCACCGCATCGGCGGCGGTATAGACGCAGATGTAGAGGCCGCGCGACTTGTCCGACCCGTTGGCCGCCGAGCCGTGCAGCAGTCGCGTGTGCATCAGGCAGACGCTGCCTGCCTTGCCATAGCAAGGCACCGACTGCGCCAAAGCCTTCTTTTCCTCGTCCGCTGCCACGCCACCGGTGAAACGATCGCCATCGAACAGCGACAGCATCGGTCCCTTGTGCGAGCCCGGCACGACAGTGAGCGCGCCGTTGCCCTCGTCGATGTCGTCGAGGAACAGCAATGCAGTCACGACGTCGTCGTTGGTGTGCGGCGTATAGGCGAAGTCCTGGTGGTAAGAGACTTCTGTCTTGGCGCCGGGCAGCTTGAGATTGATCTTGCAGTGGTGAAACTTGACGTTGGGCCCGATCAGTTCGGCCACCATGTCGACCGTGCGGGCATCGAGCATGACGTCGCGATAGGCGTCGGAGATGTCGGACGGATTGTTGATCCGCCGCAGCGCGGGCCTCTCCGCGGTGTGTTCGACACCCATGTCGTAGCGCAGCCGGCCATCGACCGTGGGCGGACCGAACGGAGCCGAATGCGCCCTGCTCTGCTCGACCCACGAGGCGATCTCCGCCTTGAGGGCGGCAAGCTGGGCTGGCGTGACGGCCTGCTCTGCGACGAGATAGCCGTCGCGCCAGAAAGTGTCGCGCTGTTCTGGGGTCAATACCGCCATGGCCGCCTCCTTTAGCGTCCCTTGAACACCGGCCGGCGCTTTTCCATGAACGCGGTACGGCCTTCCTTATAGTCGTCGGAGTCGAAGCACTCCTTTACCAACCCGCTGAGACGGGCGAAGTCGGGCTTGCCTTCGAGCCGGGTCAACTCCTCGATGGTGCGCTTGGCCGCGTGCATGGTGAGCGGCGCGTTCTGGCCGATCAGTTTGCAGTAATTGTCGACATAGGAGTCGAGCTCGGTATCGGGCACGATGCGGGTGACCAGGCCCATGCCGAACGCCTCCTGTGCGGAGAAGTGCCGGGCGGTAAAGAAGATCTCCTTGGCATGCGATGGGCCGACCAGATCTGTCAGGATCTTCAGGCCGCTGGCGCGGTAGCCGAGGCCGAGGCGCGCCGCCGGCACGCCGAACTTGCTGATGTCTGAGGCGATGCGGATGTCGCAGTTCAGAGCCGTCGCCAGCCCGCCGCCGATGCAGTAGCCGCGGATGCGGGCGACCGTCGGTTTGGAGCATTTGACGAGCCGCGTGTTCGCGGCCTCGCCGATCTTGTCGTAGTACGCGACCTGCTCAGGCGTGTTGCGCGCCTTCTCGAACTCCGAGATGTCGGCACCCGAGACGAAGGCCTTGTCGCCGGCGCCGGTCACGACCACGACGCGGATCGCCGGATCCTTCTCGAACTCGTCAAGGATGACCGGGATCGCCTCCCACATGTCGGTCGAGGTGGCGTTGTGCTTCTGCGGCTTGTTGAAGACGAGTCGGCCGACCGACCCGGCCTTCTCCGCGATCATGTTGGGCGTTGGACTGAAGTTCATCAGATCACCCCGCGCTTGCGGAAGTCGGCGACGGACGCGGCATCGAAGCCGAATTCCTTCAGCACCGCCTCGGTATGTTCGCCCTGCTCCGGCGTCGCTGACTTCATCTCGAACGGCGTGCGGCTCATGTTGATCGCCTGGCCGATCACCTCGATGTCGCCCAGCTTGGGTGACTTCACGGGATGTGCCATTTTCAGGTGCTTGACCTGCGGATCGGCGAACATCTCGTCCATCTTGTAGATCGGACCGGCCGGCACGCCCGCCTTGTTCAGCTTCTCGACCAGCTCGGCGCTGGTGTAGGTGGTGAGCCGCTTGTCGATCTCGGCATTCAGCAAGTCGCGGTTCTTGGCTCGTGCCTTGTCGGTGCTGAAGCGTTCGTCGGTCATCAGCTCCGGCGCCTTGATCGATTCGCAGAAGCGCTTGTAGATGTGGCCGCCCGAAGCCGCGATGTTGATGTAGCCATCCTTGGTCTGGAAGACGCCGGTCGGAATCGAGGTCGGGTGGTTGTTACCGGCCTGGCCGGGCACATCCTTGGCGATGGTCCAGCGCGCGGCCTGGAAGTCGCACATCGAGATCATGGCTTGCAGCAGCGAACTCGACACCCACTGTCCCTGGCCCGAACTCTCGCGTTCGAGCAGCGCGATCAGCACGCCGATGGCGCAATGGAGCCCCGCGCCCACGTCGGCGACGGCGATGCCCGCCCGGACCGGGCCGCCGCCCGGCATGCCTGTGATCCACATCAGGCCGCCCATGCCCTGGGCGATCTGGTCGAAGCCGGCGCGTTCGGCATAGGGCCCGTCCTGACCGAAGCCGGAGATCGAGCCCAGGATGATCTTGGGGTTAACCTTCTTAAGGCTTTCGTAGTCGATGCCGAGCCGGAACTTCACGTCGGCGCGGTAATTCTCGATCACCACGTCGGCCTTCTCGACCATCTTCAGGAAGACGGCCTTGCCGTCCGGCTCCTTGAGGTTGAGCGTGATCGAGCGCTTGTTGCGATGGAGATTCTGGAAGTCGGGCCCGTGGCGCGGCCCGCCCATGTCGGCATCGCCCGCTCCCGGCGGCATTTCGATCTTGATGACGTTGGCGCCCCAGTCGGCGAAGTAGCGTACGGCGGTCGGGCCTGCGCGCACCCGCGTCAGGTCGAGGACAGTAAAACGGGCAAGCGGTCCAGCGGTCATGCTCTCACTCTGGGTTGGATGACTATTCTACGCGTACCATGGCGGCGGGATCGATCTCCAGCCAGGCATGGCTGCCGACCTCGAAAACCGAGGTCGGCGCCGTCGAGACACGTATCGCCTTGGCGCCACCCAGCGGCTTCGCCTGGTAGTCCCAGTATTCGCCGAGATAGGCCCGGCCGGTGATTTCCGCCTCGACCGCAAGTCTCGGGCCATTCGGGCGCCCGGCCGCCAGTCCGACGGCTTGCGGCCGGAGCGAATAGAGCAACTCCCCCGCGCTCTCCGTGCCCTCGATCGCCGCTGCCGGGATCGTGAAGCCGTCGAAGCGCACGTCGCTGCCCTGCCGGATTCCCTCGAGGAAGTTCGTGCGGCCGATGAATCCCGCCACGAAGCGGCTACGAGGTCGGCCGTAGAGCACATGCGGCGCATCGATCTGCTCGATCCTGCCCTTGTTCATCACCACGATGCGGTCCGACGTCACCATCGCTTCGGACTGATCATGGGTAACGTAGACAGTCGTAATCTTGAATTCGTCGTGCAACCGCCGGATCTCGAAGCGCATTTCCTCGCGCAAGTTGGCGTCGAGGTTCGACAGCGGCTCGTCGAGCAACAGAACCTCCGGCTCGACGACGATCGCGCGGGCCAGCGCCACGCGCTGCTGCTGGCCACCCGACAGTTCCGCCGGATACCGCCCCTTGAGGCCGCGCATCTGCACGACATCGAGGATCTTGTCGACCCGTCGGTCGATCTCGGCTCGAGGCAGCTTGCGCACCTGCAGGCCGAAGCCGACGTTCTCGCCCACCGTCATGTTGGGCCAGATCGCGTAGCTCTGGAATATCATGGACATGCGACGCCGTTCCGGCGGGACCACACCGGATGGCGACGAAATCGTCTTCCCATCCATCTCGATGGTGCCGGCGGACGGCGGCATGAAGCCCGCGATCATCCGCAGAGTCGTCGTCTTGCCGCAGCCCGATGGTCCCAACAACGACACGAACTCGCCCTCGACGAGTTCGAGCGAGAAATCGGAAACCGCCTCGAAGGCGCCGTAGCGCTTTGCAACGTTCTTCAGGACGAGCTTGCTCATGTAGCGGTACGCCTCAGCATGAAATCGCGACCCAGGGCTTTTTGGCCGAGCCACAGGAGCGGCAAGGTGAGCACCTGCAGGATCAGGGCCAAAGCCGCGAGATACTCGAAGTTGCCCTCCTCGCTCATGTCGAAGATCATTACTGATGCAACCTTGGTGTTGGGGCCATAGAGGAAGATCGCGGCCGAGAGCTCACGCGTCGCAGGGATGAAGATCAGCAACCATGCGCCGAGCAGACTTCTCCTGAGCAGAGGCGTCACGACCCGGCGCAACGCCGTCAGCCGGCTGCCGCCGAGCACTCGGACGGCCTCCTCCATCTCGGGGTTGAGGCTGCGCATGGCCGCACTGGCATTGACGTAGCCGATCGGCAGGAAGCGCGTCGTAAAGGCCAGGATCAGGATCAGGGCTGTGCCGTAGAGCGCAAGCGGCGGCGGCGCATAGGCCGCGTAGAAGCCTATGGCCAGCACCACGCCCGGAATGACGAACGGTGCCACGCACAGGAAGCCGAGAATGCCGCCGAACGGTACCAGTCGGCGGGTGACGATGTAGGCGACGCCCAAGGTCAGGAACACCGCGATCGTGGCGCTGGCCCCGGCATAGAGGAAGCTGTTGATGACCGACTTCGCCGCGGTCCCGTGTTCGAACAGCACGAAATTGAAGTTCTTGAGGGAGATATTGTCCAGGTCGAAGCCGCGTCCCCATGCCTTGGCAAAGGCGGCCTGCACGAGAAACACATACGGCAGGAACACCGCGAGTGTGGCCACGAACATGGCGTAGCCGAACATCGCCCACCGCCAGCGGCCCAGCAGGATCGGTCGGCGCTCGCCCCCTTTGCCCGTCAGGGCCACGAAGCCCTTGCGGCGGGTGATCAGACGCTGGGCGAGGATCAGCAGGATCGTGACTCCGAGCAGCGGCATGGCGTAGGCCGCCGCGACCTCGACGCGGACCGGGTTGCCGAAGAACTGGAAGAGCTGGGTCGTGACGACGTTGAAACGTGCCGGAATGGCGATCATCGCGGGCGACCCGAACAGGGCGATTGCCTCGAGGAAGCAGATGATCAGGCCGCCCAGGATCGCCGGCAGGGCGAGTGGCAAGGTCACGCGCCGCATGGTCCGCCACGGCCCCGCCCCCAGGATATTGGCGGCGTCCTCCATCTCGGACGACACCAGTTCCAACGCCGCCGTCGTGAAGATGAAGATGTAAGGGAACGAGTAGAGTGCGATGACGACGACGAGGCCGGTGAAGCTGTAGATGTTCAATGGCCCGGCCTCGGCGCCGGTCACCAGCATGTAGAAGCGGTTGAGCCAGCCGGCGTTCGGGCCGGCGAGGAGAATCCATGCGACCGCCCCGGTGTAGGGTGGCGTGATGAAGGTGGCCAGCACCAGTATGCGCGTGAGGCCACGGCCCGGCATGTCCGTGCGGGCAACAGCCCAGGCGAGCGGCACGGCAAAGACGCCGGCGAGGGCCGCCGCCGCCGCGCCGAGCTTCAGCGAATTGACAAGCGCATCGACGTAGCGGGACCGGCCATAGGCCGTCGTGTAGTTGGACAGGGTGAAAGCGCCCGTCCCCTCGGTCTGGAAGCTGGTGAGCACGAGGTAGACGAACGGGCTCACCACCAGGAACAGCAGGACCCCGATGATCGCAATCCACAGCAGCCAGGTCGAATCGAAGGTGCCGGCTCGCGATGGCCGGGCCGGCACCATATCGATCGTGGGAGCCGTGACCGCCACGTCAGGCGCCTGAAATCAATTGCCGAACGTGTCGCGCCATTGCTCGATCACCTCCGGTATACCCTTGTCGATCTCCGCGACGGTCGGCCGGACGGTCTTGACTTCGCTGATGGGCTTGGCGCCCGGCGGTGCTGGAACCTCCGGACGAAGTGGAATGCCGAAGTGCTTG
>Ga0155465_1009_pt1 | contig 23764 bp, 21 predicted proteins | sample RifCSPhighO2_12_FD_107123 | JGI IMG/M metagenome (GOLD analysis project Ga0155465, IMG submission 107123) | Alphaproteobacteria bacterium RIFCSPHIGHO2_12_FULL_66_14 | reverse complement strand
GCGCGGATTCAGCGAGGCATAGGGATCCTGGTAGATCATCTGCATGCGCCGCCGGTAGGGCAGCATGCCCTGCGCGTCGAGGCCCGTGATGTCGTGGCCGCCGACGCGGATGGTGCCGCCGGTCGGCTCGAGCAGCTTCAGGAGCGTGCGGCCCACCGTCGACTTGCCGCAGCCGCTCTCGCCGACCAGACCCAGGGTCTCGCCGCGCTTGATGCTGAACGACACGCCGTCGACGGCATAGACATGGCCCGAGACGCGGCTGAACACGCCCCTGTGGATCGGGAAGTGCTTCTTGAGGCCGGTGACTTCGAGGAGGGCCTCGCTGTTCATGCCGCGCCTCCCAGCAGGCGGTCGGCGTGCCAGCAGGCGACCCAGTGTCCGGGGCGCTGCTCTTCCAGTACGGGCGTCTCGCCACGGCAGCGGTCGGTGGCGAAGCCGCAGCGCGGCGCGAAGCTGCAGCCCGGCGGCAGGTCGAACAGCGACGGCACCATGCCCTTGATCTCGTTCAGGCGTGCGCGGCGGCCGTCGCTCTGGGCTGCGGTGTCGAGATGCGGGATCGAGCCCAGCAGGCCCTTGGTGTAGGGGTGGCCGGGATTGTCGAAGAGGTCGGCCGCCGGCGCCTCCTCGACCTTGCGGCCGGCATACATCACCACGACGCGGTCGGCGTTCTCGGCGACAACGCCCATGTCGTGGGTGATGAGCACGATCGCCGTGCCGAAGGTCTCCTGCAGCTCGCGCATCAGGTCGAGGATCTGGGCCTGGATGGTGACATCGAGCGCCGTGGTCGGCTCGTCGGCGATCAGCACCTTGGGATTGCACGACAGCGCCATGGCAATCATGACGCGCTGGCGCATGCCGCCCGAGAGCTGGTGAGGGTAGGCATGCACGCGCCGCTCGGGCTCGGGAATATAGACGCGGCGCAACATGTCGACGGCGCGATCCATAGCCTCGCGGCGCGACAGGCCCTGGTGCAGCGCGATCGCCTCACTCACCTGGTGGCCGACCGTGAACAGCGGGTTGAGCGAGGTCATCGGCTCCTGGAAGATCATCGAGATCTCGTTGCCGCGGATGCGCTCCATCTCGGTCTCGCTGAGTTCGAGCAGGTTCCTGCCCTCGAAGCGGATTGCGCCGCCGACGATGCGGCCGGGCGGATCGGCGACCAGACGGAGGATCGACAGCGCCGACACGCTCTTGCCGCAGCCCGACTCGCCCACGACGCCCAGGGTCTCGCCGCTCTTCAGGGCGTAGGACACGCCGTCGACGGCACGCACGGTGCCGACGGCGGTGAAGAAGTGGGTCTGGAGATCGTCGACCTGGAGGATTGTCTGCGCCGCCATCGACTCCCTGGATTTTATCGTGTTAGCCTTGGCCCACAGAACAAGATGGACAAGCCATCAGAGCATACTGTGCTCGGTCTGCAAAAGGCCAAATGGGAGGAAACGCGATGCAGGAGTTCAATTCCAAGCGTCCCCGTGTAAACCGTCGAAATTTCGTCAAGGGTGCCACCGCGCTCGGTGCCGTGAGCAGTGCCGGCGCGTTCGGCCTGCCGTTCCATGCCTGGGCCCAGGGTGTGCCCATGGAGTACGACGGCTCGAAGTTCCAACTCAAGGCACCGGAGCCCAATCCGAAATCCGGCGGCGTGTTGAAATACGGTATCACCATGCGGCCGCCGCATTTCGACTTCCACCAGTCCGGCACCATCAACAGCCTGGGCAGCCAAGGCTGCATGTTCGACAACCTGGTACGGCGCGACCCGCGCAACAGCGGCAAGACCATCATTCCCGATCTTGCCCATAGCTGGGAAGTCGCCAAGGACGGCAAGACCTACACCTTCATGCTGCGCAAGGGCGTGCAGTTCCACGACGGCGCCGAGCTGACCTCGGAAGACGTCAAGGCGACCTTCGACCGTATCTCCAAGCCGCCGCAAGGCATCAGCATCCCACGTAGCACGCTGTTCGCCGCGGTGAACGAGATCACCGCGCCCGACAAGTACACCGTGCAGTTCAAGCTCTCGGCGCCGCGGCCGCCCGACTTCATCATGGGCGCGATCGCCAGCGGCTGGAACGGCATCGTGCGCAAGAAGACGCTCGAGGACAACGGCTACAACCTGCGCCGCGTCCTCGACATTCCCGGCACCGGCCCGTTCAAGAGCAAGCGCCGCGTCGAGAACGAAGTCTGGGTGATGGAGAAGCATCCCAACTACTGGAACAAGGCCGGCGGCCTGCCCTACCTCGACGGCGTCGAGTTCTATCATGCGCTGCCGTTCTCGCCCGAACTCGGCTCCAGCCTGCTGTCGGGCCGCGTCGACTATGCCCGCCTGCTCGATCCGGGCTCGCTGCGCCGGGTCAAGGCGACCAAGGGCATGTCGGGCACCGACTTCTACCAGAGCGTCATCCAGGCCACCTGGATGAACAACAAGAAGAAGCCGATGGACGATCCCCGGGTGCGCCGTGCCTTCCATCTGGTGCTCGACAAGCCGGTGCTGGTCGACGTGGTGAAGGATATCGCCCCGATGATGGTCGGCGGCTTCATCTATCCCTTCTCCGATTTCGCCACGCCGCTGCCAGAGCTCAGCAAGCGGCTGGGCTATCAACCCGACCCGACCGCCTCGATCAAGGAGGCCAAGGCGCTGATGAAGGCGGCGGGCTACGAGAAGGGCATCACCGGGCTCGACTACCTGGTGCGCGAGGTCGCGAGCTTCAAGCTGTGGTCGCAGGCCATCCAGGCGATGTTGCAGCAGACCCTCAACGTCCAGACTAATATCCGCACCGCCGTCGAATCGGTGTGGTTCGACGACATCCGCACCGGCAAGTTCGACCTCGCCATCGGCGCCATCGTGTCGACCCTGCTCGACCCCTCGGATTACTTCAACGCCTGGTACAGTCCGAAGGGACCGCAGAACTACTCCAACTGGGACAATGCGAAGTTCAACGCCCTGGTGCCGCAGATCGACAGCGAGGTCGACCCCAAGAAGCGTCTCGCCCTGATCCGCCAGGCCGAGATGATCATGGAGGAAGACCCACCGCTGCTGCCGATCTCGTGGGAGAAGATCAACGACGGCTGGTACAACTACGTGAAGGGCCACGTGCCGAAGGACTACTTCGGCATCTACGACGTCGTGCGCCTCGACACCTTCTGGCTCGACAAGTAGCGCGCCGGCCGGTTGGCCGGCTACGGACAGCGAAGACCGCCGTCGCGCTCGTCGCGACGGCGGCGGCGTTTGTGGAGTCGGGCGGCGCCCGGGCCGACGAGGGCGGCTCTGGCTTCTGGTTGCCCGGCTCCTTTGCCGCCCAGGCGGCAGCGCCGGCGGCTCTCGGCCTGACGATCGAGACGAGCTACTATCACGCCACCGCCAACGCCAGCCCGACGCTCAGCCTCACGCGCGGCAACAACGTGACAACCGGCCTCAATACGACATCGAACTTTCTCTCGGTGACGCCGACCTATGCGCTGGCGACGCCGGGGTTGGGCGGCCAACTCGAGCTCAGCGTGACGTTCCTGATGGGCAACTACACGGCGGCCGACCCGGGGACGACGTCGGCGGATTCGATGACGGCGGCGGGCGATCTCTCCCCGAGTGCCGCCCAGAAATGGAACATGGGCGCCGACAATTTCATGGCCTATGCGGCCGCCAACGTTCCCGTCGGTGGCTACGATCCGTCGCGCCTGGCGACGACAGGCCTCGGCTACTGGGCGGTCGACGGCGGGGCGGGCTACACCTACTTCGACGAGGCGACGGGTCGCGAGTTCTCCGCGGTTCTGGGCATCACCTACAATTTCATGAATCCGAACACGGCCTACCAGACCGGCATCGACCTGCATCTCGACCTGTCGGCCTCGCAGTATCTCAGTGACAAGTTCTATGCCGGGGTCGCGGGCTACTTCTACAACCAGATCACCGGCGACAGCGGCTCGGGCGCGGTCCTCGGCGCGTTCCCGTCGCGCGTGGCGGGGGTCGGGCCGCAGATCGGCTACGACTTTTCCCTTGGCGGCCGCGAGGGCTCGCTCAGCGCTCGCGGTTACTACGAGTTCGCGGCCGAGAATCGGCCGTTCGGGTGGAACGCCTGGTTGACGCTCTCGATCGCCCTCGGTGCGCCGGCGAAAAAGACGGCGCCCGCCTTGTAGGAGAAGGCGCGGCCCTCCGCTTCATCGATGGCGTCAGCGACCTCCGGGTGCGACACCGACGGGCCGTCAACCGGAAGGAACACATTGCCTCCGGCAGCGTTCAAGGTTCACGCGAAACGCTGAAGGAAGCCAATAATGACTGATGACAAGTCGAAAGACATCGTTGCCAACCCGAGCAAGGAGTTCGCCCATCCCTCGGAGGTGGTGACGGCGCCGGATCTTTCGGCAAAGCAGAAGGCCGCGGCACTGGAAGAGTGGGAACTCGACGCCCGCCTGATGCAGGTCGCGACGGAAGAGGGGATGGCCGGCAGCGAGAGCGCGGGGCCCAACAAGCTCATCGACGTGAAAAAGGCTCAAAGCGACCTCGGCATCGATACCCTGAAGAAAAAGGACGATAGCGGCGGCCCCAACAAGACGGGCTTGTAAGCGCCGCAACGAGACAATGCCGGCAATCGTGGGACAGGGCCGGCCGACTTGGATATTCTCCGCCCCATGGAGCCTTCCGATCGACCGAAGAGCCCGCCGATCTCCGATGGCGCCTTCTATTTCATTGCCGGTTTCTGCGGCCTGGCCGGCGGGGTTGTGGGCGCGGCCTTCCACCTCACCGTCGATGCCCTGCTGCGCTGGCCGGCCTGGCTGGTGGCGCGATTCGGCAGCGGCCCCGAAACGATCCTCATGGCGGCGGGGATCGCGGCGGCCGGGCTGCTCGCGGCCTTCCTGCTAACGCGCCGTTTCGCCCCGGAGGCGGCGGGCAGCGGCGTGCAGGAGATCGAGGGTGCAATGGAGGGGCTGCGCGTCGTGCGCTGGCGCCGCATCCTGCCGGTCAAGTTCGCGGGCGGCGTATTGGCGCTGTCGTCGGGGCTGGTGGCGGGCCGCGAAGGGCCCACGATCCACATGGGCGCGTCGATCGCCGCCGCCGCGGCCGAAGCGTTCAAACTCGATCGCGACGACATGCGCGGCCTGCTGGCGGCCGGCGCTGCGGCCGGCCTCGCCGCCGCCTTCAACGCGCCGCTGGCGGCGATCCTTTTCATCGTCGAGGAGACGCGCAAGCAGTTCCGCTACACCTTCCGCTCCTATGTCGGCGTCATCTGCGCCTCGGCCGCGAGCGCGATGGGCATGGGGTTGGTGGGCGGCACCGCGCCGCCGCTCCGCATCGCCGCCCTCGAACAGCCGCTCTGGCTGCTGCCGGCCTTCGTGCTGCTGGGCGTCGGCCTCGGCGGGTTGGGAGTCTTGTTCAACCGCTGCCTGCTGGGCGCTCTCGACTGGACCGCCACCACCTTCCGGCGGGTACCGTTCGTGCCCGCCCTGGTCGTGGGCGCCGTGGTCGGCGCGCTGGCCATCGTGCTGCCCGAAGCGGTGGGTGGCGGCGAGCTGCTGATCCCGCACCTGGTGGCGCGCGACCTGCCGCTCGCCACCCTGGCGCTGGTGGCCGTGCTGCGCTTCGTCGGCACCATGGCGAGCTATCCGGTGGGCGTGCCCGGCGGCATCTTCTCGCCGATGCTGGCGCTCGCCACCACGGTGGGCCTCGGTATCGCCATACTGATGGAAAGCGCACTGGCGTCAGGCGGTCTGCCGGTGCCGCCGTCGATGGCGCAGGCCTTCGCCATCACCGCCATGGGTGGGCTGTTTGCCGCCACCATCCGTGCGCCGCTGGTCGGCGTCGTGCTGGCGGTGGAACTGACGGGCGCCTACGCGCTGATCCTGCCGCTGCTCGTGACCTGCGTCACCGCGCATGTCATCTCCGACTGGCTAAAAGGCCGGCCGATCTACGAATTGCTGCTGGAGCGGACGCTGCGCCTGTCGGGCCAGTCGCCGACGCCGGTCTCGACGGAGACGTCTTCGCCCGTCGGCACCGACGAGAAGTCACGCCCGGCGCGGGTCAAGCGGCGGCGTCGCCGTGGCGGGAGAGGGTAACTCTAGAGAGCGCGACGCACCCCGAGACCTATGGCGCGGTCGTATTCGGCTTCCGGCGCGCCGTAGAATCCGTTCGCCGCGCGCTGCAGGCCATGGCGGTCGAGAATCCTCACCAGGCTGCGCGTCGACCTGATCAATCCCCTGCCTTCGAGATCGTGCAGGGCGACGGTGACACCCTGGCGGCGCACGCCGAGCAGCAGCGCCAGGAATTCGTGGGTAGTCGTCAGATTGTCGTCGTGCAGCCGGTCGTGCCACATCAGCAGCCAGCGGGCGAGGCGTTCGTCGAGCTTGCCGCGGCCGTTGGCGAGTGCCGTCTGGCTCGCCTGCGCGACAAAGACATGGACATAACGCAGCAGCGCCGCGGTGAGCGTCGGGCTCGCTGCCATGGCCTTGTGCAGCGCCGGCGTGGCGATGCGCCAGGCCGAGCCTGTCGACTGCACCAGAGCCTCGTTCAACGACCGGTCGTCTCCCAGCACCACGCCGAGGCCGGTCATGCCTTCATGGCCCACCATGGCAACTTCGATGCGATGGTCGGGCGCGGCCGTGCCGACCACGGAAACGAGGCCGCTTTCGACGAAATGGACATGGGTGAGCGGCGCGCCCGGCATTTCGAGGACCTGACGCGCCTTGAGGTCGACCAATTCGAGCGACGGTTGCAGGAGGCTGAGGTCCGTCGCCGGCAACACGGCGAGGAGCCGATTGCGGGGGCCGGTGTGGGGTGAATTCACGTGCCTTCCTCCACATGGGGGCAAGAGCACCTGAACTCCCGGCCGCCATCCCGAGCTCGGAACCGAGTCTCGGCAGGCGGTCGCGTGACGTTGCCTGACGGTATGGTTAATAGCAATGACGACAGCGGCCGTCGCGAGACTGTCCGAATACGGACAGTCAGAGTTTGGTTACCTTCAGCGCCTTGGCCAGTGCCGCCACGCTGGCGTCGACTGCGATAGGCGCCTTGTCGAGTCGGGGGACCGGTGAGTTGGCGAGCCTTTGCCGGCCCATCGGCGTGATATTGAGCACGCCGCTACGGTCTTCGATCAATGCGAGGTTCTTAAGGCGGGTGAGGTGCGCAGGCTGCAGCCTCTTCGCCTTTGTCATGCCATAGGCCACGCGTCGCAGCGTAACTTCTTCGTTTGGGCTGAGTGGCGCGACCATGCCTCGGTCCATTGAGACCCCCCTGACCTCAGGTAGTCTAGAAGCCTGACCGGCAGAGGAAAGCCACTGTCCGGTTCGCGACGGAAACGGACGTCAGGTCGCTGGAACTTTCACTTCTGACAGGTTGAAGCCTTCGTAGCCGTTGGCAGCAACGGCATCGCAGCGCTGCTTGTAGCGGTCGAAGCCGCCAACATAGGGCATGAACACGCGCGGCTTGCCCGGAATGTTGGCGCCGACGTACCAGGAATTGGCCAATGGATAGAGCGTGCTGTCGGCCACGGCGTTGACGTGGCTCACCCAGTCGGTCTCGGCCTTTTCCGCAGGCTCGATGCGATCGAGGTTTCGCGCGCGCAAGTGATCGAGGCAACCGGCGATCCAGTCGACGTGCTGTTCGATCGAGGCGATCATCTGGGTCTTCACGCCCGGGCTGCCGGGGCCGGTGACCACGAACATGTTGGGGAAGCCCGCGACCATCAGACCGAGATAGGTGAGGGGACCCCCCGCCCATTTGTCAGCCAGCACCGCGCCATCGGTCGTGCGGATGTCGATCTCGCGCAGCGCACCGGTCATGGCGTCGAAGCCGGTGGCGAAGACGATGGCGTCGAGTTCGAATGCCTGTTTGCCGGTGCAGAGGCCCGTCGGCGTGATCTCGGTGATCGGATCGCTCCGCACATCGACCAGGGTGACGTTCGGCCTGTTGTAGGTCTCGTAGTAGCCGGTATCGAGGCAGAGTCGCTTGGTGCCGATCGGATGATCCTTGGGCGCCAGCAGTTCGGCCGTGACCGGGTCCTTGACGATGCCGCGGATCTTGTTGCGCACGAACTCCGAGGCGGTGTCGTTGGCCTCCTTGTTCACCAGCAGATCGGTGTAGGCATAGAGGAAGCTGATGCTGCCGCCTTCCTGCCATTTGGCCTCGTAGGCGGCGTTGCGTTCCTCGGATGAAGCCTGCAGTGCCGACTTGGTCGGCTTGGGAAAACCGCCGATCGCGAACGGCGTGTCGTAGGCGGCGCGGCGGCGGGCGGGGTAGTCGGCCTTGTGGCTACGCTCGCGCTCCGGCTCCATCGGCCCGTTGCGCGCCGGCAGGCTGAAGTTGGCGGTGCGCTGGAACACGTGCAGGTGTTTTGCCTGCCGGGCGATCAGCGGGATCATCTGCACGCCCGACGAGCCGGTGCCGACCACGCCCACCCGCAAGCCGGTGAAGTCGACGCCTTCATGCGGCCACAGGCCGGAGTGGTACCACTTGCCCTTGAAGTCGCCGATGCCCTTGAAGTCGGGCACGCGCGGCGTCGAGAGGTTGCCCGCGGCCATCACACAATAGCGCGCGCGCACTTCTTCGCCTTTGTCGGTGCGCAGCGTCCACAGTCCGGTTTTCGAATCGAACAGTGCCGAGACGACTCGGGTGTCGAGTTGCACGTCGCGGCGCAGGTCGAAGCGGTCGGCGACATGATTGATGTACTGCAGGATCTCCGGCTGGTTGCCGTAGCGCTCCGGCCACTTCCAATCCTGCTGCAGCTCGCCGGAGAAGCTGTAGGAATATTCGAGGCTCTCGACGTCGCAGCGCGCACCGGGATAGCGGTTCCAGAACCAGGTGCCGCCGACGCCGGAGCCGGCCTCGTAGGCGCGGACTTTCAGGCCGAGGCCACGCAGGCGGTGGATGGCATAGAGCCCGCCAAGGCCACCGCCAACGACGGCGACGTCGAGTTCGCGGGACGAAGAAGGAGCGTGAGAAGCGTCGGGCATGGCCAAGCGTCGGCCGAGTTGCCGGATTTGGCAAGAGCAGGGGAAGGGGCCGTCTTTTCTAGCGAAACGGTCAGGGTCCCCGGGCTATGCTCCCGGCCGACACTGTTCGAGGAGTGGCAAGAGTGATGAAATCGTTCGCAATTTCGGTGATGGCCGCGGCGGTGCTGATGGCCGCCGGGCCGGCTGGGGCACAGACGGCGATCCAGGCCGGCATGTGGGAGACGAACGACAAGACCACGATGGAAGGCGTGCAGCCGATACCGGCCACGTCCCGCAAGGTGTGCCTGAAGGCGGCCGAGGCGCAGTTGGAGCGCTTGCTCTTTCCTTCGCCCGAAGAGATGAAGCAACACGGCTGCAAGTACGAAGGTGGGCTCCAGAAGCCCGGTGTCCTGCAGTCCACGCTGTCGTGTCCGCCAAACGACGAGGTGGCGGGCATCGATGCCAAGGCGGAGATTACTTTCAGCGCGACCAGCTACGAGGGCTTGGGCCAGATCGTTGCCAAGGACAAGGCCGGCACGACGATCAAGGGCAGCAGCAAGCTGAGTGGCAAGCGCGTCGGCGATTGCTAGGCCGGCGCTAGCCGAACGCCGGCATCACCCGTTCGCCGAAGCGGCGCATCGAGGCGACGTTGCGATCGTGGCTCATGGCGCCGAAGCCGGTCTGGCAGAGCAGGTGGCGGACGCCGACGTCGCGCAGTTCGGCCACCTGTTCGCGCACCCTGGCCGGCGTGCCGTAGAGCGAGCCGGTCGACAGCACGAAGGGAATGGCTTCCGAATCGGGCACTGCAGGATCGGTCCAGGCGTTGAGCGTGACCGGGTCCGGCGTGAAGTCGGCGGGGTTGTAGGCCTCGCGCACGTGCATCATGTGGGCGCGTGTCTCGACCAGAAATTCGGAGAGTTCGTCCTCGGCCTGCGCGTTCGACTCGGCCACGTAGACGTTGCGCCACAGCGCGCTTTTGGCCAGCAGCCGCGCCTTCGTCGCCGCATCGTGGCCGCCGGCGTCGATGCCGGCGGCGTAAAGCGCCCAGCGCTCCCTGATGCGCGGCACCGGCAGGCGCGCCGTCAGGATCGGCACGCCTGCCCTGCCGCATTCGGTGAAGGAGCCCGGTGAGATGACGCTCCGCCACAGTGGCGGTCCCGGCTGCTGCACCGGCTTGGGCCGGATCGCCGGAATGTGCAGCTTGTGGAACTTGCCCTCGAAGGTGAGCGGTGCCTCGCGCCAGGCGCGCCCGAGGATCTCGACCGTCTCCTCCATGCGCTCGCGACTGTCGTGGCTGCGCAGACCGTGGCCCACGAACTCGTACTCGTTGTAGACGGTGCCCTTGCCGATGCCGACGTCGATGCGGCCCTTGCTGAGATTGTCGAGCAGCGCGAGCTGGACGGCCAGCCGCACCGGATGGTGGAAGGGCGTCTGCACCACGGCGAAGCCGATGCGGATGCGCTCGGTCTTCACAGCGAGGGCGGCGGCAAACATCAGCGAGTCGTTGTAGACGCTCTCGCCGGTGAAATAATGCTCGGTCAGCCAGACGTCGGCGAACCCGAGTTTCTCGGCGAGGCAGGCCTGCTCGATGATCTGGTCGATGCGCGCGCCGTCCTCGTCGGGCGCGGGCGACATGCCGAGGGTGAGCCAGCCGAACTGCATCGAAGTCCCATTCTCCATCCGGGTCCGCTACTTCGATGCTACCATTCTCCTCCCTTGACGACCGCAAGGAACGCGTCAGAGCAGGCAGATGCGGTCGTTCGAGGGCAGGGCCATCAGACGATCCAGGAACTTCTCCATTCCGATTTCGGCATAGATGCGCCGCGCCGCATCGACATGCGCGCCAGCCTTGTCGTGCCGGCAGGCCGACAGGGCGACATGGCAATGGGCGGACTCAGCACGGGCGCCGACGTTGCGCGACAGCCCAAGAGCCCTCTCCAGTGTGGCCGCGGCGCCTTTATCTCCGACGGCGGTCTGGGCGAGACCCAGCGACCGCAACGCCTGAATCTGGAAGCCGGCGAAGCCGTAGCGCTTGGCCGCGACGACGGCTCCATGCGCGAGCGGCACGGCATCGCGTGCACGACCGAGTTGCGTCATGACCAGGGCCAGCGAAGATGCTGCCCAGATCTGAAGCATGTAGCGGTTTTGCGCGACCGACAGCTCGTGCGCTTCCTTCAGCCGGTCCAATCCGCGATCCAGGTCGCCAGAGAGCAGTTGTGCCTGGCCGAGCCCGACCAGGACAGGCGGCAGCAACTGTTCGAGTTCGCGCAGCCGGGCGAGTTCCAACGCCCGCGTGAAGGCCTCGGTCGCCGCCTCGGCCGATCGGCCCTGCAGAAGGACGACACCATGATAGAGGTCGGCGAGGGTCATGTCGTAGGGTCGGGCGGTGGCGTTCGCCGCCTGCAGTGCCTGGTGAGCCGAGCGTTCAGCGGCCTCGAAGCGGCTTTGGAATGCCTGAACCGCGGCAAGGTTGGCCGGATTGGAAACGGTCAGCGTCGCCATTGCGCCAAGCCGAAGCGCGATCGGCGGTCCTCGCAGGATGGCGGCATTCTCGAGGAATGCCGTCTCGGCCTTGGAGAACTCGCCGCGATTGAAGCGGGTCTGGCCGAGAAAGAAGTTCGACAGTGCCAGCAGTGACCTGTCGCCCGCCTTCCGGGCCAGCGTGCGTGCGCGGTTGCCGGCCGACACCGCAGCCTTGAGGTCGCCGAGGATGCTGAGCACATGGATCCGGGAGGCCAGTACCCGTGCGTGACAGTCGGGGTCTCCGAGCTTCCTCGCGATCTCCTCCGCCTGGTCGAGCAGGCGTTTGGTCTCGGCGTATTTGGCGGTGGCGCCGATCAGGTTGCGCAGCGACAGCAGGATATCGATCCGGACGCGCAGCGTGGCGTCGGTCTCCGGCAGCTTCGCGGCAATTTCCGATGCGCGCATGAGATAGAACTCGCCGGTCTTGAAGGCGGATCTCTCGACGGCGGCGTCGGCCGCGGCGCGCAGATGAACGACTGCCTTGTCCCAAAGCTCGGCATTTATGGCGTGATAGCAGAGGTCGTCGGCGCGCAGGTCGTGACGTGGACCGATGTCGCGCTCGAGGACCTCCAGAATCCGCGCATGGTAGGATCGCCGGGTCGCCAGCAGCATGCCGTTGAAGCAGACGTCGCGGATGATCGAATGGCGGAAGCTGTAGCTTCCCGCATCACCTTCGTTCCTGTAGATGAGCCGTCTGGCGTGCAGGCGCTCCAGTCGATTCTCGAGTTCGGCCTCATCGTATCCGGCGAGCGACGCCAGCAGATAGAGCGGGACGTCGTTGCCAATCACCGCGCAGAGTTCCAGCAGGCGGCGCTGCTTGTTGGAGAGCTTTGCCAGCCGGTCGGCGATCAGCGGCTCGATCCGGTCCGGAATCGCCAATGTCAGGCGGTCTATGCCACCGTTGTTGCGGCCGAGGCCGGCATCGCCGGCCTGGTCCTGGACGACCAGGGACGCGACCTCCTCGAGGAACAACGGGTTTCCGCTGGTCTTCTGAATCACCGCCTGTGTCAGTTCACGGCCTTCGAGGAACCTCGGATCGTGCTGGGCAAGGAATTTTCTGGCATCGGCGTCCGACAGAGGCCGCAGGTTGAGCGACTGCGTCGGCACGGTGATACCGGGTGAGAGACGGAACCGGGATCTGCTCGTGGTGATCAGCAGAAACGGCGTCGTGTCCATTTCGACGATGAGAGCCTCGAGCAACTCCAGGCTCATGGGATCGAAGCAGTCGACATCATCGCAGGCGAGCACGATCAGCCTGCCGGCGGCGATGCCGTTGAACGCTTTGGCCAGGGTCTGCTCGGCGCGCAGGGCAACAGGCAAGACCGGATGGCCGACACCGGACGGCGGGCGGTCGCGCAGGCCCAGCAGGCTCGAGAGCCGGACATGGTCGACGTCCGTGAAGTCCTCGAAGGAGCGCAGCGCGGCGTCCAGCTTGGCTTGTGCGGCGGCGGCGGGGTCAGACGGCCTGATGCCGATCCAATCCAGCATCCAGGATCGGATGGGCTGAAACGCCGCGTCCTTGGTATGCGGGCTGCCGGCCAGCCTGAAGACGCAGTACTGCTCGGCGCCGCCGGACAGGAACTCATGCAGCAGCCTCGATTTGCCGATGCCCGGCGGTCCGGCGATGTGCACGGCAAGGCCGCCGCCGGTGCCGCTCCGCTGAAGCGCCGTGGCGAGCCACTTGACCTCCCGTACCCGATCGGTGAAGGCTGAAAGGCCGCGCGCCGATCGAACGCTCCACCGGCTGGCCGCCTTGTTCATGCCGAGCAAGAGATAGCGCTCGACCTCGCCGTCGATCCCCTTCATCGCCACGGGGCTCAATCTGCGCGCATTGATGAAGCCCTTCGCCAATTCGTAGGTCGTAGCGCTGATGCAGGCCGTACCGGGCTCGGCCGTCTGCTCGAGGCGGGCGGCGATATGCACAGCGGCGCCGACACTGTCGTAGGTGTTGGATTTTCCAATCTGAACGTGGCGGACCACGACATCACCGGAATGCAGGCCGATGCGGGCGCGTATGGCTCCAGCGTGCCGGGCGTCGAGCGATTCCAGCATGGCGTGTGCCGCGAGGCAGGCCATGACGGCATGATCCTCGCTGGCCGCGGGCGCGCCGAAGATGGCGACAATCCCATCGCCGAGCACATGGCTGACCGTGCCGTGATATCGCGCGACCGCGTCGAGCATCAGCTTGATCGGCGGATCGAGCAACCGTGTCGCCGCCTCCGGGTCGAGGTCGCGGATGAGTTCGGTGGAGTCCTGGATGTCGGCGAACAGGATCGTAGCGCGTCGCCGCTCGGCATGCGTTTCGTCGGTCGGGAGCGGAGGCAGTGACGGACTCACGCCGGACCTCCTGCCGCGACGACTGTTAGGTCACGGTCGGGCGTGAGGGCGAGGGCGGCGCGCGCCGGCCGGATCGACACGGACCAGGATCACGTCGATCAGCTTGGCGGTTGTCTTGACTTCGACCGCCTCGGTGCGTCCCGAGTAGATTTCGAAGTGCAGCGGCGTCGGCTTCTCGCCACCAAAGAGCGCGGTTCTGAAGGCGGCGGTGAGAATCTGCTTGTTGACCGTGGGGATCGGCAGCGAGCGCCGGTACTTGGCGACGCTGGGGCCCTTCACCCAGGGAAAAGCGCCGAGATCGAGAAGGATGTCGAAGACATCTGCCTTGGGGCCGAGCCGCCTCGCCCGACGCGCCGTTGCCGCAATCGAGCCCGGTCCGAAAAGCTTGTTGATCAACTTGATCAGCTCGTCGCGTGGTAACCCTGCTGACATGGCATGCTCCCCGGAACGACCGAGCGAGATTAACACAGACCAGTCCGTCTATCAGGGCTAGTTCAACATTCGCCGGAGGGGCAAGCTGGTCGCCGTTCCTCGACGTGGTGCGCCTCATGCCGCGCGATCCCGGCCTGAAACGTGAAATGCCGGCGACCTCGAAAGGTACGCCGGCATTCCCCGAAAGGGATCGACGGCCGCTTCCTGAACCAACCCTCCCCCAAGAATTGAGGTCGGTTCCACCGGCGACCGAGCGACGTGCGGAACTTAGGTAATTGCACGGGCGCCGCGAACTCACGATTTCTTGAAGTCACCACCCGGGAGACCGGGATCGCTCGACTTTCTCGAGCAAATTTTACCACAGTTCCAATGAAGAAAGTCGGGGGAGCCGATGTCGGTCTTGAAGATCGGTGCGATGATCCTGTTGTTTGTGCTCGGGCTCGGAACCGCTGGTGCCCGGGTGCAAACCACCATGCACCGCCAAGGCGCGGCCACCTACTGAAGCTGAACCGTCAGCGTGTAGCTGGCGGGGCCACCCTTGCTGTCGACGGCGATCAGATAGGTCCCGGTCTGCGGGATCGTGCCCATCCACGCCATCGAGGCGTCCTTGGTGCCGGCGTCGGTCAGGGTCCGACCGTTGATCACCGCGTTGGCGGCCGTGCCGCTCACCTGCGCGCCGGTGCCATAGACCTGGAACACCGCGTTGTTGCCGGGCGAGGCGATACTGACCGACAGCGCCTGGAGGCTGGCGGCCGAGACGTAGTAGACATTGCGTCCGCCTGCCGCCACCTGGCCGGTGACGGTGGCGCCGCCGGGCGGCACTTGGATGGTCGGGATCTCGGGAAGTGCCTGGCCGATCGCCGGAAAGGCCGCGAACGGCAGGCACAACGCAAGCAACGCAACGAGAATTCTCATTCCACTTCCTTGGTCTCGAAATTGGCCGGCATGGTGATCTCCAGCACCTCGAAATCCTCGGAGTGGTCGATCTCCTGGTGCTTGATGCCGGGCGGCTGGTAGACGGTCGAGCCGGCGACGAGCTTGTGCCGGCCGTAACCCTCGTACTCGAAGATCGCCCAGCCTTTGAGCACATAGACGAACTGGAATTCCAGCGCGTGGGTGTGGCGCGGCGCGTCGGCGTGCTTGCCTGGCTTGGCGCGGATCACGTGCGCGCCGACTTTGCCATCCGTCAGCTCTTTGAGCCCGAGCGGCCGGTACTCGAAGAAGGGCCTCAGTCCATCCTTCTCGAACGAGTCGGGGCCGAGATGGCTCACGATGCTGGGCTTGCCGGTTGGATCGCGCTCGGCTTCCTCGGTGGTGGGAAAGAGATCGGGCATCGGCTCCTCCGTTCTTCTCGCCGTGCAGCCTAGCCGAGGGCGGCGGGGCCGGCCACATCCGGCAGGAGACAGGATTCCTTCCGGGGACTATCCTGCCCTCGGGGGCAACGTCGAACGGGCCGCAAGGCTCCAGAGGAGCGATGCATGCCGATCCATCTGGACATCTCGCCGCTCCACCGCGTCGTCGTCATCGTCGCGAGCGGCCACGTCACGCCGGAAGAGATCAGTCGCACGACCCAGGACCTGGTCAAGGCAAACGTCCCGAGCTACGGCAAGATCATCGACGTTGCCATGTCGACCTCGGACCTCTCCGAGGCGCAAGTGGAGGGCATCGCCGCGATGTTGCGCGGCGATCCGGGGTCGGGTCGCGGTCCGGTGGCCTTCGTCATCAACCCGGACCGGGTCGGGTTCGCCCATGCCTTTGCCGACGTGACCAAGGGCGAAAGGCCGGTCCAGCTCTTCCGCAGCCTCCGCGAAGCCCGCGAATGGCTGGCCCAGCAGCCAGGCGCCCCGGGGCGGTGATGGCGGACAAGTTTCACCTCCTCGCGGGAATCGCCTCCGACTGGTGGTGGGAGACCGACGCCGACATGCGGTTCACCTTCCTCTCGGACCGCTTCACCGAAATCCTCGGGCTGCCGCCGTCGATCGCGCTCGGCAAGCGCCCCGCCGAGATCGGCCGGACCGACGACGGCAATCCCGCCTGGCGGGCCCATCTCGACGATCTCGCCAACCACCGGCCGTACCGCGACTTCGAGACGACCTTCGTGGACGCCCAAGGCGTTGCGCGGCCGGTGATGATCAGCGGCACGCCGCTGTTCGGCGCCGACGGTACCTTCGAGGGCTATATCGGCGTCGGCCGCGACCTGACCGAGCTGCGCCGTCGCGAGAAGGAGGCCGCCCGGCAGGCGGCGAACCTGGAATCGATCCTCGAGAACATCGAGCAGGGCGTCGTCCTGTTCGACAAGGAGCTGAAGCTCGCGGCCTACAATCGCCGCCTCGCCCAGTGGCTGCAGATCGACGACACGAGCGATGCGCACGGCAAGTCCTACGAGCAGATCGTCCGCGGCCTCGCCGAGCGCGGCGAATATGCGCCGGAGGACAAGGAGACCGCCATCGCGACCCGGATGCGCCTCGTCCAGGCGGGCGAGCGCTTCTCGGGCGAGCGTCGCCGCGCCGACGGACGGACCATCTCGGTAACGTTCAACCCGCTGCCCGAGGGCGGCGGTGTCATGACCTATTCCGACGTCACCGCGGCACGCATCTACGAGACCCGGCTGGCCCAGAGCGAGGAGAACTTCCGCTACCTGTTCCAGAATTCGCCGCTGCCGATGTGGGTCTACAATACCAGGTCCCTGAAGTTCCTCGAAGTGAACCAGGCTGCCATCGAGAGATATGGCTACTCGCGCGACGAGTTCCTCGCCATGGACCTGAGGGAAATCAGGCCGCCGGAAGACATCCCGCTGCTGATGCGCTGGCTGCAGCGACCCTGGGCCGAGGGACTGCAGGCGATCGACTGGCGGCATCGCCGCAAGGACGGCCGGATCCTCGACGTCGACCTGTTCCTGAGCGACATCGAGTTCGGCGGCGAGCCGGCGCGCCTTTCGGTGTCCATCGACATCACCGCGCGCAAGGAGGCCGAGCGCCAGACCGAGCGCATCTTCGAGACCTCGAAGGATCTCATCCACGTCACCGACAGCTATGGCCGGTTCATCCGCGTGAGCCCGAGCTCGTTTCGGGTGCTGGGCTACCAGTCGGAGGAGATGGCGGGCCATAGCGCCGACGAGTTCATTCACCCGGAGGATATCGCGCTGGCGCGCGAGGGGACGCGGGCGGCTCGCCGCGGCACCGGTGGCGAATTCAGGTGCCGCTACGTCCACAAGGACGGCCATCTGGTTTCGATGCTCTGGTCGGGCGTGTGGTCGGAGCGGGACCGTCGCTACTTCTTCATCGGCCGCGACACGACCGAGCACGATCGCACCGAGGGGCAGCTCAGGCAGGCGCAGAAGATGGAGGCGGTGGGCCAGCTCACCGGCGGGGGGGCGCACGACTTCAACAACATCCTCATGGTCATCATGGCCAACGTCGATTCGCTGGAGGAGGACGAGCAATTGGTCGATCTGCGCCTGCGCAACCGCGTCGGGCGGATCGCCGAGGCGACGCAGCGGGCGGCCGACCTCACGCGTCAGTTGCTCGCCTTCTCGCGCAAGCAGGCGCTGCAGCCGCGGCGCACTGACATCAACGAGCTGGTGGCCGCGACCGGCAAACTGCTGCGCCGCACGCTGGGCGAGCAGGTCGAGATCAGGTCGAGTCTCGCTGCCGATCTGTGGCCCGCCGAGGTCGACCGCGCCCAGCTCGAATCGGCGCTGATCAATCTCAGCATCAACGCCCGCGACGCCATGCCGGGCGGAGGCCGCCTGCTGGTCGAGACGCGCAACACGACGCTGGACGAGGACTACGTCGCCCAGACGCCCGACGTTGCCGTCGGCGACTATGTGATGATCGCCGTCACCGACACCGGCAAGGGCATGACCGCCGACGTGCTCGACAAGGTGTTCGAGCCGTTCTTCACCACCAAGGAGAGTGGCAAGGGAACCGGCCTCGGCCTCAGCATGGTCTACGGCTTCGTCAAGCAGTCGAACGGCCATGTCAGGATCTACAGCGAGCCTGGCCGCGGCACGACAGTGAAGCTCTTTCTGCCCCGGAGCGATCCCGCGGGCGAGGCGGTGGCGGCGCAGCCGACGCGCCCGGCGATGCCGCGAGGCAGCGAGCGCATCTTGGTCGTCGAGGATGACCCGCAGGTGCGCGCCGTGGTCGTGAGCCAGCTCCAGGGCCTGGGCTACGCCGCGGCCGAGGCGCCGGACGGGGAGGCGGGCCTGGCGGCGCTGGAAGCGGCGGCCTTGCCTTTCGACCTGCTGCTGACCGACGTCATCATGCCCGGCGCGATGAACGGCAAGGCGCTGGCCGAGGAGGCGGCGCGCCGCTGGCCGCAGATGCGGATCGTGTTCATGTCGGGCTACACCGAGGATGCCGTCATTCACCACGGAAGGCTCGACCCCGGCGTGCTGCTGCTCGGCAAGCCGTTCCGCCGCGCCGAGCTGGCGCAGATGCTGCGCCGGGCCCTGGGCGGCGGCGCCGGCGACTGAGCGGCGGCGACCGACCTCCGGGACCCGCGGAGGTCCGATGCCCGAATTTGTCGACGCAACCCGGCTGTTGCGACGCTTGAGGCAATAAGTGCAAATGACCCATGACCGCCGCCGCCCGCTTCGCCGCGCATGCGTTCGACACGCGCTTCGCCGATCTGCCCTACGCCATGGTCCAGCGCGCCAAGGTGTTCGTGCTCGACAGCCTGGGCGTCGGCATCGCCGGCGCCTCGGTCGAGGGCGGCGAGGGGCTGTTGCGCGTTGCATCCGGCTGGGGCGCGCCTGCCGTACCTGTATGGGGCCGCACGGCGCGGCTCGCCGCACCTGCGGCGGCCTTCCTCAACGCCTGGCAGATGCACAACCAGGAATACGATTGCCTGCACGAGGGCGCGGTGGTCCATGCCATGGCAGCCGTCCTGCCGGCCGCGCTGGCGGCGACCGAGCTGCGCGGCGGCGCGAGCGGCGCCGAGCTGATCGCGGCCGTCTCGGTGGGGGTCGACATCGCGGCCGGCCTCGGCCTCGCGTCGCGCACCGGCTTCCGCTTCTTCCGCCCCGGCACCGCCGGCGGCTTTGGCGCGGTGGCGGCGGCCGGCCGTCTCCTCGGCCTCGACCGGCCGGCGCTGGAAGCGGCCTTCGCCTGGCAGCTCGCGCAGGTGAGCGGCACCATGCAGGCGCACACCGAGGGCAGCCCGATCCTGCCGGTGCAGATCGCCTTCAACACGCGCGCCGCCTTGCAATCCTGCGAGCTGGCGACGCTGGGCTTCACCGCGGCGCGCGCGGTGTTCGAGGGACCCTATGGATACCTGCCGCTGTTCGAGGGTGCCCATGAGCTCGAGCCGGTGCTCGCCAGCCTCGGCCGGGAGTGGCGCCTGGCCGAGTTCAGCCACAAGCCCTTTCCTGCCGGACGCGCCACTCATGGCGGCATCGAGGGCGTGCGGGTGCTGCAGGCCGAACACGGTTTCGCCGCCGCCGATGTCGCCCGCGTCGAAGTGATCGCCCCGCCACTGATCGTGCGCCTGGTCGGCCGCCCGCCCAGGCCGGACGCCGGCGCGAGCTATGCTCGCCTCTGCATGGCCTGTGTGGTGGCCAAGACCCTGCAGCACGGCGCACTCGACCTGGCGCACTTCCGCGGCGAGGCACTGACCGATCCGGAGACCTATGTGTTGGCGGCGCGTGTCGAGACGCGCGACGATGGCAACCCCGATCCCAATGCGCTGGCGCCGCAGACCGTGGTGGTGCATCTGAACGACGGCCGCGCGCTCCGCTGGCGCGGCGAGACCATGCTCGCCAACCCGGCGCGCCCGCTCACGCGCGACCAGCACCTCGCCAAGTTCCGGCGCTGCCTCGCCTTCAGCGCCCAGCCGCTGGCGCCGGACGCGGAAGCGCAGCTGATCGAGTCGGTCGATCGTCTGGAAGCGCTTGAGGACGTTCGTGTGCTCGCGACGCTGGCGAGCAGTCCCGCGCGGTGACCGGCTGGACCGCCACTTCGAGCCCTCACGTCAGGCGGCAAGTGGTGCTGCGTGTTCCGGGGGAACCAGGAGGAAGGGCAACCGGATCCGGATGGTCGTTCCGGTTTCCGCCGGCGGCGCCAGCACGACCGTGCCGCCGAGCTGGCGCACGAAGATCGCCACGTAGTCAGAGCCGCGCTTCTCCTGGCTCTTCTCCGCGTCGCTGGCCGTGATGCCGATGCCGTCGTCGGCGACGGAAAGCTCTATCTCGTCGCCCACGCGCTCGACGCACAGCACGATCTTTCCGGTCCCGCTGGGAAAGGCGTGCTTGATGGCGTTGGTCGCCAGCTCGTTGACCAGCAGGCCGAACGGCACGGCACGCTCGGGGTCGATGTCCAGCCCGTCGGCCTTGACCTCGATGGTGATGCCCGAGCTGTCGCCCAGCAGGCTCGCCGTCATGGTCCTGGCGATTTCCCGCAGATAGTCGCCCACGCCGATGGTCCGGCCGCGGCTCGATTGCGAGATCAGGTCGTAGAGCTGGGCGATGGCGCCGATGCGGGTCTGCATGGCACGGTAGCCCTGAACGCAGGGCGCCGCCGTGAAGTTGACCTCGTAGGCGATCAGGCCGACGACGATCTGCAGGTTGTTCTTGATCCGGTGCGAGATCTCGTTGGTCAGGCTGAGCGCATCGCGCTCGCGCTGCTTGCGGTCGGTGATGTCCTCGAAGACCAGGAGCATGCGGTTGGCATGGTTGCCGGGTTGGGAAATCTTCCGGGCGTTGAGATTGAAGACGCGCCGGCCGAGGCCGGGGAAATCGTCCTCGATCTCGAAGCTCTCGATCGGCTTGTTCTCCGGCAGCACCTTTTCCATCAGATGGCGCAGCGCCGGGACGTCCCATTGGTGCTGGCCCAGTTCGGCCACGCGCCGGCCGCGCGTCTCCGCCTCGGTGATCCCGAACATCGTCAGGAACGCTTTGCTGGCGGTGACGATCGTCATGTCGCCTTCGAGGACGACCAGCGGATCGCGGATCGTGTCGACGATGCTCTGGGTCAGCCGCCAGATGTTCTTGCTCTCGGCCCGGGCGGCGCGTTCCTCGCTGACATCCTCGATGGCGAGCAGGATGGAACCGTCGTGGGCGCCGGGACTGAATATCTTGCGCGCATTGACCAGCATGGTGCGCCGGCCAATCGTCGGAAAATCGTGCTCGACCTCGAAGCCTTCGACCGAGGCGCGATGGGGGATCACGCTCTCGAGGAGCGTGCGCAGCGCCGGGATGTCCCACTGCCGGTTGCCCAGCTCGTAGATCTGGCTGCCCTCGGTCTCGCCGGGGCTGGTGCGGAAGGTCTGGTAGAAGGCGCGATTGGCCGACGTGATGTTGAGCTTTCGGTCGAGGATGATCAGCGCGCTCGGGATGGTCTCGACAATGTCGCTGGCGGCGATCTCGGACACGGGCTTTTCTGCCGAAGCGTCATTCGGCGTCGCAGTCGTTCCCCCGGGGCCGCGCGAGGTCAAGCAATCACGCGGCGAGGAGGTCGTGAATGGACTCGCGGAGCTGGTCGTCGGAGTAGGGTTTGGGCAGGAAGTGGGCACTGTCGACGAACAGCGATTTCATCTGAGCGGTCGCGTTATTGCCCGTCGTGTAGAGCACGCGCAGGTCGGGCCGGAGCTCGATGGCCTGATGCGCCAGGGAGCAGCCGCCCAGCGGCGCCGACTTGAGATAGATGTCGGTGAAGAGGGCGTCGATTTGCTGGGACGAGCGCAGGAGAACGAGGGCCTCGTCGACGTCGCTGGCCGACAGAGTTTTGTGACCCTCGCCACGAAGCGTCATCTCCGCCACCAGGCGGACGATCATTTCGTCCTCGACGATCAGGATCACGGGTACCACCACTCTTTTTCTTCTTCCAAACGCCCCCGATAGAGCCATAACGCCGCCGGACCACAAGGTTGCATCGGCGTTGCTGTTTATTTTCAAGGGGTCGGGAGCTTGTTGATTGTGCCACCATATCAAGGACTTGGGCCTCGTGCCGTTGAAGGCGGCGCCGGTGCCCGGTAGCTTCGGCAGTAGAGACCCCGTGACGAAAGGGAAAACAGCCTCATGGCGACGGCTTCCGGCAAGACGGAAGGCAGGCAGAAGCCCTTCAAGCCGGGGTCCGTCATGCCCTTTGTGGCTTACGCGGTCGTCCTGGCATTGCTCGGCCTGGCCGGCGTCGCCGTCTACAGTGTCGGACTGAGCGGTCTCCCAGGCCTGCTCGGCGGCGACTCAGCATCTCCGACCGCTCCCGAGGTGGCCGCCGCTGACCCGCGCACGGCGCGGGGTCTGAAGCTGCCGCCGCGCCCTGCCGCGCCCGAGGTTGCCGCGCCGGACAGACAGGAGCCTGCCCTCAAGGAAGAACCGACCCCGCCGTCGCAAGCCGAGACCGAGAAGAAGCCCGACCCGCCGAAGGTCGAGTGCAAGGTCGATTTCACCGGCTGGCCCGCCGACAGGACGGACCAGGCCAAGGCCGTTCAGCTCCTGCTGCGCGATCTCGGTCTCTATCGCGGCACGACCAACGGCACGGTGGGCCCGGCCACGCGCACGGCGATCCGCGAGTTCCAGCTCGCGTCAGGCGAGGCCGAGACCGGCGAGGTGACCGAGTCGCTGTTCGAGGCGCTCAAGAAGAAATGCGCGGCGCCGTGACGGGCAGGAGAGGGCGATGACCGCGACCTCGAAAGCCCCGACGGACGATGCGCCGTCGCTTGCACACGACAGCGACGAGCTGGCGGCCGACTACGAGAAGCTGAGCGCCCCGCAGCAGTTCGAATCAGGCAAGCGGCTGGCGGCCGATCTCGGCATCGGCGCTGGCGAGCGCGTGCTCGACGTCGGTTGCGGCACCGGCCTGCTGGCCGAGCACATCGCCGGCCTCGTCGGGCCGCCCGGGTCGAATGGGGGCCATGTGCTGGGCATCGATCCGCTGCCGCTGCGCATCGAGGTGGCGCAGGTGAAGGCGCGCGCCAATCTCGCCTTCGAGGTGGGCGACGCCAACGACCTCGGTGCGCTGCCTGAGGCGAGTTTCGACGTGGTGGTCCTGAATGCCGTGTTCCACTGGCTGCCTGACAAGCCGCGTGCGCTGGGCCAGTTCGCGTGGGTGCTACGCGAGGGCGGGCGGATCGGCATGAACACGCGTCCGCCCAATGCCTCCGGTGGCGCGCGCTTTCCGATGTACGAGGCCATGGCGCAGGCGATGGCCGAGCCGCCGTTCGACCGCTATCCCCGCCTGCCCGCCCGCGGCGTCTACCAGGTCGAGCCCGAGGAGATGCGCGCCCTACTGGAGGCGGCGGGCTTCACGCCGACGCGGATCGAGGTGCGCCCCAGCGTGCAGGTACATGCCACGCCCGAGGCGGCGGTCCGTTTTTCCGAGGCGAGTTCGTTCGGCAACCTGCTCGGCCACCTGCCGCCGGAGCTGCGGCCGGCGGCACGAGCGGCGATGGCCAATAGGCTGGCGGGGCTCATGACGCCGGAGGGGATCGTGCAGCAGGGGCAGCGGTTGGTGGCGATGGCGGTGCGGGCGTAATCATCAGGTTCGGCGCAGCGCAAGACCATCGGCATGCGGTCCGGCAGCTCCGACATTCTCACCGTCGGCTCCAATCACTTGCATCGATG
>Ga0155465_1096_pt1 | contig 24213 bp, 21 predicted proteins | sample RifCSPhighO2_12_FD_107123 | JGI IMG/M metagenome (GOLD analysis project Ga0155465, IMG submission 107123) | Alphaproteobacteria bacterium RIFCSPHIGHO2_12_FULL_66_14 | reverse complement strand
AGCTCGAATTTGCCGTCCTCGGGGATGCAGACGTCCTCGCACACCAGCCAGTTGGCCGCGGCCGCGAGCTTCAGCGGACCGGCCAGATCGGCCGGCGGTGTGATGCGCACCAGCAGCATCGCCTCGTCCTTGAAGCCGTAGTTGGTGATGCCGCCGATATCGAACAGGCCGGGCGTCGGCCAGACGATGGGATCGGCCTTGGCGCCCGGCGGCAGGGTCCACGAGATTTCGGTCGGCAGGCCGGATTCGCCCGGGTTCTTCCAGTAGGTGTGCCACTTCGGCCGGATGGTCTGGCGCAGGCCGACCCAGAAGGGCTCGCCGGGCTTCACCGTCGCGACCTCGGACACCAGCTCGGCGCGCACGTTGTCGGTCTGCACCACCGCCTGGGCAAGGGCCGGGCCGGCGGTCAGGAACGCGAACAGAAGGGCAAGCAAACGCGGCATCACCGCCAACTAAGTGACCTTCGCTTGGGGCGCTTGCAAGGCAATCCGGATCAAGGTGGCGTGATATTTTGCCCGATTCCCCGTGAGCGTCTAAGGTCTTGGTTCCACTGGAGAATTCATGCTGCCCTTGAATGACCGGCGCCTGCTCGGCGCCTTGGACGAGTTGGCCGGGATCGGCGCCATCGAGGGCGGCGGCTGCGCGCGCCTTGCCCTCACGGATGAGGACAAGCTTGGCCGCGACCTGGTCGTAGGCTGGATGAAGGCGGCGGGCCTAGAAGTCCGGGTCGATGCCATCGGCAATGTGATCGGGCTCCGTGCCGGCCGCGAGAACCTGGCCCCGATCATGACTGGCAGCCACATCGACACCGTGCGCACCGGCGGCCGCTACGACGGCAACTACGGCGTCCTGGCCGGGCTCGAGGTCGTGCGGGCGCTGAACGAGGCCAAGATCGTCACGCGCCGGCCGATTGCGGTTGCCTTCTTCACCAACGAGGAGGGCGCGCGTTTCCAGCCCGACATGCTGGGGAGCCTCGTCTATGCCGGCGGGCTCGGCCTCAACGAGGCCTATGCCGCCGCCGACAAGGACGGGCGCTCGGTCGGCGATGAGCTGCGCCGCATCGGCTATCTCGGGCCGGCAAAGCCGGGCGCGCTCAGGCCGCATGCTTTCCTCGAGCTGCATATCGAGCAGGGGCCGATCCTCGACGAGGAGAAGGTCCGGATCGGCGTCGTCGAGAGCGTGCAGGGCATCTCATGGGTCGAATACACGGTGACGGGCGTCTCCAACCACGCGGGCACCACGCCGATGCGGCTACGGCGCGATGCGGGCTACCTCGCCGCCTCGGTCAATGTCTTCGCGCGCAAGCTCGCCCAGGAAATGGGTGGCAACCAGGTGGGGACCGTGGGGGCGCTGTTGCTTCGGCCCAACCTGATCAACGTCGTGCCCAACCGTGCCGTGTTCACGGTCGACCTGCGCAACACCGACGAGGCGAAGCTGAAGGAGGCCGAGGCGCGGGTTGCCGCCCACATCGCCGAGGTCGCGGCGGCGGAGCGGGTCGAGGTCGAAGCCAAGGTGCTGGCGCGCTTCGAGCCGGTGATCTTCGACACAGGCCTCGTCGATCGCGTCGAGCATCATGCCAAGGCGCTTGGGCTCAGCACGCGGCGCATGCCCTCGGGCGCAGGGCACGACGCGCAGATGATGCAGCGGATTTGTCCGACGGCGATGATCTTCGTGCCGTCGGTGGCCGGCCTTAGTCACAACGTCAAGGAACATACCGAGGCGGCCGACCTCGCGGCCGGCGCCCAGGTGCTGCTCAACCTGGTGCGGGAACTTGCCGAGGAATAGCGAAACCGGAGGGTACCGACATGATCGACGCTGACGACAAATCGCGCCGAATCGTTTTCACCGGCGCGGCCGGCGGCATCGGCACCATGACCCGGCCGCTATTGGCCAAACTCTATCCCGGCCTTGTGCTGAGCGACCGGATGAAGCCCAGGGACCTGCTGCCCGGCGAAACCTTCGTGGCTGCCGACCTCACCAAGCTGGAGGAGGTGGCCGCGGCGGTAAAGGGCGCGCACAGCGTGATCCATCTCGGCGGTCATTCGGTCGAAGGTTCTTGGGATCAGATTCTGCAGGCCAACATCATCGGCTGCTACAATCTGTTCGAAGCGGCACGGCAGGCCGGCGTCAAGCGGGTGATCTTCGCCTCGTCCAACCACGCCGTCGGCTTCTACCCGCGCAAGCGCAAGATCCGCACAGACGTCACGGTCCGGCCCGACAGCCGCTATGGCGTCAGCAAGGCCTTCGGCGAGGCGCTCGGGGCGCTCTATGCCGACAAGCACGGCATGGTCGTGACCTGCCTCCGGATCGGCAATGTCGGCCCGCGTCCGCTCGACGTGCGGCGGCTGTCGATCTGGATCTCGCCGGAAGACATCGTGCAGCTGGTCCGCATCGGCCTGGAACATCCCGACATCCGTTTCGATATTCTCTATGGCGCGTCGGACAACGAAGCGAGCTGGTGGGACAACTCGCGCGCGCGCCAGCTCGGCTATCGCCCGACCGGCAAGGCCGAGAATCACCGCGCGCACGCCGAGGCGGAGCAAGCAAAGATTGGGCCCGATCCCGTGGGTGATCTCTTCCAGGGCGGTACTTTTTGCTCGGCCGAGTTCACCAACGATGTGAAGCGCGCCGGTCCTTAGCCCTTGGAGTGCCAGCCTTCAGCGGCAATAATCGCCGCGGAGGGTGACAATGACTCGTATTTTGACGGTCGGTGCAGCGCAGATGGGTCCCATCCAGCGCAGCCATACGCGCCGTGATGTGGTCGAGCGGCTGGTCGCGCACCTGCGCGAGGCCAGGCGCATGGGCTGCGATCTGGTGGTGTTCCCCGAACTCACGCTCACCACGTTTTTTCCCAGATGGTGGATGGCCGACCAGGCGGAAGTCGATTCGTTCTTCGAGCGCGAAATGCCCTCCAACGAGACGGCGCCGCTGTTCAATGAGGCCAAGCGGCTCGGCCTCGGCTTCTGCCTGGGCTATGCCGAACTCACCAACGAGGGCGGCAAGGTCCGTCGGTTCAACACCTCGATCCTGGTCGAGCGGGACGGCAGCATCGTCGGCAAGTACCGTAAGGTCCACCTGCCAGGCCACGCCGAGCACGAGCCGGAACGCCCGTTCCAGCATCTGGAGAAGCGCTACTTCGAGGTCGGTAATTTGGGCTTTCCAGTCGTGCGCGCCTTCGGCGGCAACATGGGCATGTGCATCTGCAACGACCGGCGCTGGCCCGAGACCTACCGCGTCATGGGCCTGCAGAACGTAGAGATGGTGCTGCTGGGCTACAACACGCCCCTGCACAACGCGCCGGCCCCCGATCATGACGAGCACAGCTGGTTCCACAATCAGCTTTCGATGCAGGCCGGCGCCTACCAAAACGGCAGCTGGGTGGTCGGCGTCGCCAAGGGCGGCACTGAAGAGGGTGTGCCCTCGCTTGCCGACAGCATGATCGTGGCGCCCTCGGGCAAGGTGGTGGCGCGGGCGGGCGGCGACGGTGACGAGCTGATCGTGCACCGTTGCGACCTCGACGCCGGCCAGAGTTACAAGCGCACGACCTTCAATTTTGCCGTCCATCGCCAGCCCGACCAGTACCGCATGATCGTCGAACGCAAGGGCGCAGTGGACCCGTCATGACGGGTGCGTGGCGCACCCTTCATGTCCGTTGTGGTGACGATATTCGCGACAAGCTCGCCGCCGCCGGCATCGGGGGCGACTATCTCTCCTTTGCCGATCCGGCCTGGCTCGGCCCGCCGCCGGCGTCGAACGCCTGGATCTCCGGCCGCGCCGCGCTGATCGCGGAGCGCACCGGGCTGCCGCGGCAGAAGATCCGCGTCGATCTCGGCGACGCCTACTGGCGGTTGGCTCGCGCGCCGACCGACTACGGGCGGATCGTCCTGTGGTTCGAGCATGATCTCTACGATCAGGCGGCGCTCGTGCGCGTGCTGGCAGGGTTCGCGCTGCGCAAGAAGCTGCCTCGGGTTGAATCGATCTGCATCAACCGGTTCCGCGGCATCAAGAAATTCATCGGCCTCGGCCAACTTTCGGCCGCCCAACTCGCCTCGCTCTGGACCCGGCGCAAGCGCGTCGGCCGCCAACAGCTTGCGCTCGGCGCCGGAGCATGGGCCGCCCTGCGCGCGTCGACGCCCGAGCCGCTGGAGGCGTTGTGCAAGAGCGACCTCCGCGCACTGCCGTTCCTGAAGGCTGCTCTACGGCGGCAGTTGCAGGAACTACCCTGGACCAAGGATGGCCTCTCGCTGACCGAGCGCAATGCGCTCATGGCTCTCGCCAAGGGGCCGCGGTCGGCGGGAGAGATCTTCGCCGACGCCCAGACGAAACGCGATCCGCTGCCTTTCATGGGCGATCTCTTCTTCTGGTCGGTGCTGCGCGATCTGATCGAAGCGCCTCATTCACCGATCGCGGTCAGCGCCGGCACGCGTCGCGCGGCCTGGCACAAGCGCGTGCTCCGCCTCACGCCATCGGGCAAGGCGCTGCTTGCTGGCAAGCTTGACTGGCAGGCGACGGGTCCGCTCGAACGCTGGGTCGGAGGCATCGCAGTCGGGCATGGTGCTCCGGTGTGGCGATGGAATCCGCGAACGGCCCGCGTCGCCCGGGAGCGGGATTGATTTCGGCATCTGCGACCTCACCTGGGGCGATGACCCCGCCGGGACGCCCCGGCCTCCAACGCGGAAGATCCACCATGGCGTGGCTCGTTTTTTTCGTTGCCGATCTTTGCGAGATCGGCTGGGTCGTCGGATTGAAATACAACGAAGGTTTCACACGGCTCGGTCCGTCGGTGCTCACGGTCGGTGCGATGGTCGTCAGCATCGTGCTGCTGGGCATTGCGCTCAAGACCCTGCCCGTCGGTACCGGCTATGCCGTCTGGACCGGCATCGATGGCGTCGGTACGGCCGTCCTGGGCATCATCCTGTTCGGCGAGTCGATGGAGCCGATGCGCCTGGCCTCGATCGCTTTGATCGTGACCGGCATCGTCGGCTTGAAGTTCGCGACTCCGACCTGAGGTCGCGTCAACTGAATTTTCCGAAGCTGCGTTCCGGGGTGCCGCGGAACAGCGACATGTGCGTGTGGGTAGCCACGAACGGGTCGCCCACCGCCTTGCGGCCAAGGACGACCGTGGTCCGCCCAGGACGGTCGAAGGGATCGCCGTTGGGATGGAAGCCGTCGGATTGCCACACGCCCATGCCGACCGCCGTGAGCCGGTCGGCTGAGACGATGGCCTCGACCTTGTCGAGGTCGAAGCGGAAGTTGCGGATGGTGCCCCAGACGTTGCGCCATTGCTTCTGCTCGGCAAGCTCGCGGCCATGCATGAAGTCGGTGAAGGTGCCGAAGGCGATCATGTCGTCGGCAAAGATCGGCCGTGCGGCCTCGTAGTCGACGGCACGGCAGTGCTTCGACAGCGTGTCGAACCAGGCGCGCACAGCGGCGAGATCGTCGGGGTGAACGGGTGTACGCAGATTCATCGCAAGGCTCCTAGAGTCCGAAGCGCTGCCTGTGCAGGCGCTCCTCGATCGCTGCGAGAGTCGCCGGCCCGATCTCGTCCAGCCCGGTGGAAAGGCCCAAGCGGGACAGCAAGCGGCGGCGTGGCCCGATCAGCGGCAAATGCACCTTGGCGCCGTAACGTGCCTGCAGGGTGGCGCGCAGCTCGCCCAAACCGTCGGCCAGCCCAAGTTCGAGGCCGCGCTTGCCGGTCCAGAACTCGCCGTTGAACAGTGCCGCCTCGTCACCCTTGAGGCGCGAGGCCCGACGCTGGCGAACCCAATCCTTGAAACCGTCATGGATTTCTACCTGCAGGCGCTTCAGGCGTTCGACATCCTCGGGATTCTCTGGGCGAAACGGATCGAGCATCGCCTTGCGCTCCCCTGACGTGTGCACGCGGCGCTCGACGCCGAAGCGCGCGATCAGATCCTGGAAGCCGAAGCTGGCGCTGATGACGCCGATCGAGCCCACGATCGAACTGGGGTCGACGATGATCTCGTCGGCGGCGCAGGCGAGCCAGTAGCCGCCCGAGGCCGCCACATCCTCGACGAAGGCGATTACGGGCAGGCCCTTCTCCGTGGCATGCAGGCGAATGCGCTGGGCGATCAATGCCGATTGCACCGGCGAGCCGCCGGGCGAGTTGATCGCCAGGGCCACAGCCTTGGCGCCGCGCATATCGAAAGCACGCTTGAGCAGCGGAGCCACCGAATCGATGGACAGGCTGCGGCTCGCGAGCAAGCCCCCCGAAGCGATGACACCCGACAGCCGGATCACCGGCACAATGGGGGTACGGCGAAAGCGGTCTCTGATCCAATTCAGCATGGCCGGCACTGTCGCGGCGTGCGCGCTAGAAGGCAAGCGGAGCGGCGTGGCGTAGGATCGCCTCGGCTTCCTCGGTATAGCCGCCTTCCGGACGGTGCAGGACGAGCGGTGGCGAGATACGCCGCGCCGGCACGCCGGCCCATCGGGCGCGTAGCAGAACGCGCGCGGCGGGCGGCAGATGTTTTGTGGTCACGTCACCCCAGCCCAGTCGGGTGAGGTGGCGCACGATCTCCTCCAGTCGGTCGCTGCGATGGATCATCGTCAACGTGCCCGCTGGCTTCAGAGATCCTACCGCCGCAGCGAGCCAGCGTGCGAGATCTGCACTCGATTCGACGGTAGCCAATGCCTTGCTTGGATTCGGCGACGGATCGGCGACCGCGGCTGCCAGATAGGGTGGATTAGTGGTGACATGGTCGAAATTCACCAAGTCGGCCGGCAGCGGCCGGGCGAGGTCGTGAACGACCGTCCGTATCCTGCCTTCGGCAGCATTGAGGACGGCATTGCGGTCGGCGAGAGCCGCCAGCCCGGGTTGCAGCTCGACAGCGACGATCGTGCATCCCGGCACGCGCACGGCAAGGCAAAGGCCCACCGCGCCGACACCGGCGCCGAGGTCGAGCACGCGATCGCCCGGCGCCGCCGCGACGGCGGCAGCCAGCAGCACCGCGTCCACGGCGACGCGGTAACCACGTGATGGCTGCAACAACCGGACTCGGCCGCCCAGCAAGGTATCTTCGGTCGGCCCCATTTCCATGCTAGGCATCATCTCACGGCATTGTGTCGCAACAACCAGGCTTCATCGGGCAACTATTCTCCCATCATGGCAAAGGTCGTCTCCCTCGAAGGAAAGCGTCGGGCTCCCGGCCTGGAGCCGCTGCTGTCGATTTGCGCCGACGACATGGCGCGCATCGACCGCGAGATCCTGACACGGATGCGCTCGCCCGTGGCCCTGATTCCCGAACTTGCCAACCATCTGGTCGGCGCCGGTGGCAAACGGATGCGGCCCCTGCTGACGGTCGCGTCGGCCAGGCTTTGCGGTTACCAAAGCGACGACGATCGCCACATCAAGCTCGCGACCTGCGTCGAGTTCATCCACTCGGCGACCCTGCTGCACGATGACGTGGTCGACGTCAGCGCGTTGCGGCGCGGCAAGCCGTCGGCCAATTCCCTGTGGGGCGACAAGGCCTCGGTGCTGGTGGGCGACTTCCTGTTCACGCGGGCCTTCGAGTTGATGGTCGATGTCGGCTCGCTCGACATCCTGGGCGTGCTGTCCCGCGCTTCCTCGACGATTGCCGAGGGCGAGGTGCTGCAGCTCGTCAGCCAGCGCGACACCAGCACGCCGGAAGCGACCTATCTCGAAGTGATCAAGGCCAAGACCGCCAAGCTGTTTGCCGCGGCAGCCGAGGTCGGTGCCATGATCGCCGGCCGCAACGGACCGGAGCGTGTGGCGCTGGAAAGCTTCGGCATGAACCTCGGTATCGCCTTCCAGCTCGTCGACGACGCGCTGGACTATGTCGGCCGCCAGGCCGACCTCGGCAAGACCGTGGGCGACGACTTCCGCGAGGGCAAGATCACGCTGCCGGTCATCCTGGCCTTTCTGCGCGGCGGCCAAGTCGACCGCGAATTCTGGAAGCGGACCATCGAGAAGCTGGACCAGCGCGAGGGCGACCTCGAACACGCCCAGGCGCTCATGGAACGCCACCATTCGGTGGCCGACACGCTGGAGCGCGCCCGGCATTATGGTGCCATGGCGCGCGACGCGCTCGGCCTGTTTCGCGATACGCCGCTCAAGGTTGCGCTGCTCGAGGCGGTCGACTTCGCCATCGACCGGGCCCACTGACCGACCCGCGCTCGATGGCCGGCAATCACATTCTCGCCATCGACCAGGGCACCACCAGCACCCGCGCCATCGTCTTCGATGCCACGGGACGGCCGGTGGCGTCGGCGCAGAAGGAGCTGCCGCAGATCTTTCCGAAGTCCGGTTGGGTCGAGCACGATCCGGAGGAGATCTGGTCGGCCACGGTGGAAGTCTGCCGTGGCGCGCTCGCCAGGGCCAAGCTCCAGCCCGCCGCCCTCGCCGGCATCGGCATCACCAACCAGCGCGAAACCACGGTGGTGTGGGACCGTAGCACCGGCAAGCCGGTCTATAACGCCATTGTCTGGCAGGATCGTCGCACCGCCGAGCGCTGTACCGAACTGAAGAAGGCGGGACATGAGAAATCCGTCACGGACAAGACGGGCTTGCTGCTCGATCCCTACTTCTCGGGCACCAAGATCGAGTGGATCCTGAAGCACGTCGCCGGCGCCCGCGCCGCGGCCGAGAAGGGTGCGCTCGCCGCGGGAACCATCGAATGCTTTCTGCTGTGGCGGCTGACCGGCGGCAAGGTGCACGCAAGCGACGCCGCCAATGCCAGCCGCACCCTGCTGCTCGACATTCGCACGGGCGCCTGGGATCCCGATCTGATGAAGCTGCTGGGTGTGCCGGCCTCGCTGCTGCCACGTGTGGTGGACTGCTCGGGCGAGCTCGGCGTCACGACGGCCGACTTCCTCGGCGCACCGGTGCCGGTCCTCGGCATGGCCGGCGACCAGCAGGCGGCGATCGTGGGCCAGGCCTGCATAAAGCCCGGCATGGTCAAGACGACCTACGGCACCGGCTGCTTCGCATTGCTCAACACCGGCAGCATGGCCGTACAGTCGCGGCACCGCCTGCTCACCACCATCGCCTATCAGCTCGCCGGCCGGCGGACCTATGCGCTGGAGGGCAGCATCTTCATCGCCGGTGCCGCCGTGCAATGGCTGCGTGACGGCCTCGGACTGATCGAAAAATCGGGTGACATCGAGGCCCTGGCGGCGCGTGCCCGCGAGGGCCACGGCGTCTACCTGGTGCCAGCTTTCGTGGGCCTCGGCGCGCCACATTGGGATCCCGATGCCCGCGGCGCCATCCTTGGCCTCACGCGCGACTCCGGTCCGGCCGAGATTGCCGCCGCCACGCTCGATTCGGTCTGCTACCAGACCCGCGATCTCGTTGACGCCATGCGCGGTGACGGCGCCCAGATCGACGAACTCAGGGTCGATGGCGGCATGGTGGTGAACGACCTTCTGATGCAGCGACTGGCCGACACCGTCGGCACGCCGGTCGAACGACCGCGGGTGACGGAAACCACGGCGCTCGGGGCCGCCTTCCTGGCGGGACTGCAGGCCGGGCTCTGGCCCTCGCTCGACGCGCTGTCGGAGACCTGGGCCCTCGACCGGGCTTTCCAGCCGGCCGAGGGCACCGCCTCGCGCGACCGCCGCTATGCCGGCTGGCAGGATGCCGTGCGCCGAGTGCGCAGTTCCTGAGATTTCAGGGCAATTCCCCGATTGCTGCAGCAGGGCGCTGCCTCTAGGTTGCGCCCGCCATGCGGACCCGTACGAACCCCGTCTATTGCGGCGTCGACACCATCGATCTCGCCCAGGCTACCAGGCTCATCCAGAGTATTGCCGGGGGACCCAAGCCCGCCGTCGGCGGCATCAAACTCGGGCTGGAGTTCTTCCTGGCTCACGGCGCGCCGGGCGTGCGCTACGCCTTTCCGACGCCGGTACGGGCCACCGGCGTGGGCTTTTTCCTTGATCTCAAGCTGCACGACATCCCCAACACCGTGGCCGGCGGCATCCGCGCCGTGGTCGAACTCGCCCCCACCTTCATCACCATTCATGCCAGTGGCGGTCGCGAGATGATGAAGGCGGCGGTGGAGGAGGCCCGCACCCAGGCCGCCAAGTTCGGCGTGCCGCGGCCCAAGCTTCTGGGCGTCACCGTGCTGACTTCGCTCGACCGGTCCGACCTCGAGGCGACGGGCGTCAATGCCGATCCCTCCGATCAGGTGCTCCGGCTGGCGGCCCTCGCGCACGAAAGCGGTCTCGACGGTGTGATCTGTTCGCCGCTTGAGATCGCCGCCCTTCGCAAGCAATGCGGGCCGGATTTCGTGCTGATGGTGCCGGGCATCCGACCCGTCGGCAGCGCCGCCAACGACCAGAAGCGGGCCATGACGCCGCGCCAGGCGGTCGATCTCGGCGCCACCAACCTGGTCGTCGGCCGGCCGATCTACCAGGCGGCCGACCCGCGCGCGGCGGCCGAAGCCATCGCGCGCGAGGCTGGAGTCAACGACCTATGAGTGGCGAGCCCCCCGTGGAAACCAAGATCTGCGGCCTCTCGACACCTGACACGGTGGATGCCGCAGTTGCGGGCGGCGCCCGCTGGGTTGGCTTCGTCACCTATCCGCGCTCGCCACGCCACATCTCGACTGAAGTGCTGCGTACGTTGGGCGCGCGAGTCCCGAAGAGTGTCGGCCGGGTCGGGCTGTTCGTCGACCCCGACGACGCGCTGCTCGACGAGCGGCTGGCGACCGGCGCGATCGACATGCTGCAGCTTCACGGATCGGAAACCCCTGAACGCGTGGCCGCCGTCAAGCAGCGGACTGGAAAGCCCGTCATGAAAGTGATCAAGGTCGCGAAGCCTGAAGACGTCGAACGCGGCATTGCGGCCTATGCGCCGGTGGCCGACCGGCTGATGTTCGATACCGCCGACGGTACTCTGCCGGGCGGCAATGCCAAGGCCTTCGACTGGACGACCCTCTCCGGCCGCGCGGTGCCGTTGCCGTGGCTCCTAGCCGGTGGCCTGACGCCGGATAATGTCGCCGAAGCGGTCCGGGTTACAGGGGCACGCATCGTCGATGTTTCCTCTGGCGTCGAATCGAGCCGGGGTGTGAAATCGATCGAACTGATTCGCGCTTTCCTCGACCGGGTGAAAGCGCTCTGAAGGGGACAGGCATGAAGGTCGAGAAGCGATTGAAGGAGCTCGGCATCGAGCTTGCCAAGCCCACGACGCCGATGGGCAGCTACGTGAACGCCGTGCGCACCGGCAACCTGCTCTACCTCGCCGGCAAGGGCCCCGGTGCGCCGGGCAAGCCGCTGCCGGTCGGCAAAGTCGGCCGCGACATCACCATCGAGCAAGCCTACGGCCACGCGCGTGAGACCGGCCTCAGCCTGCTCGCGGCCATGAAGGCCGAACTGGGCGACCTCGATCGGGTGACGCGCATCGTCAAGGTGCTGGGCATGGTCAATGCCACGTCGGAATTCGGACACCAGCCGGAAGTGATCAACGGCTGCTCTGATCTCTTCGTCGAAGTGTTCGGCGAGCGCGGCCGCCACGCGCGCTCGGCGGTCGGCATGGGCTCGCTGCCGCGCGGCATTCCAGTCGAGATCGAAGTGATCGTCGAGGTCGCCGCTGCGCCGGCCCGGCGTGCCGCTGCCGCCAAGCCCGCCGCCAAGCGCAAGGCGGCACCCCAACCCAAGAAGATGGCCAGGAAGAAGTCGGCCAGGAAAAAGAAACGCTAGGGCTTTTGACCGACCCCTGTCGGGGCTGCTAAGTCCGCCCGTCCCGACAGGAACAGCGATGGCCATTTCACCCAACAGTTTCCGTACCGGTCCCGACGAGCGCGGGCATTTCGGCATTTTCGGCGGTCGCTATGTCGCCGAAACGCTGATGCCGCTGATCCTCGAGCTGGAAAAGGCTTATAACGCAGCCAAGGCCGATCCTGCGTTCCAGAACGAACTCGACTATCTGCTCGAGCATTATGCCGGCCGGCCGAGCCCGCTCTATTACGCCAAGCGCCTGACCGAGAAGCTGGGTGGTGCCAAGATCTACCTCAAGCGCGACGAGCTGAACCACACCGGCAGCCACAAGATCAACAACGTGCTGGGCCAGGTGCTGATGGCCAAGCGCATGGGCAAGACGCGCGTCATCGCCGAAACCGGCGCCGGCCAGCATGGCGTGGCCACCGCGACGGCCTGTGCGCTGTTCGACATTCCCTGCGTCGTCTTCATGGGATCGGTCGACGTCGAGCGCCAGTCGCCCAACGTCTTTCGCATGAAGATGCTGGGCGCCGAGGTGCGGCCAGTGACGGCAGGCTCCTCGACCCTGAAGGACGCCATGAATGAGGCACTGCGCGACTGGGTCGCGACCTGCGAGACGACCTTTTATTGCATCGGCACGGTCGCGGGGCCGCATCCTTATCCGGTGATGGTGCGCGACTTCCAGTGCGTCATCGGCAACGAGACGCGCCAGCAGATGATGAAGGCCGAAGGCCGGCTGCCCGACACGCTGGTCGCCTGCATCGGCGGCGGTTCTAATGCCATGGGGCTGTTCCATCCTTTCCTCGACGACAAGGGCATCCGCATCGTCGGCGTCGAGGCGGCCGGTCACGGTATCGACACCGGCCAGCATGCCGCGTCGCTGACGGGCGGCCGGCCTGGTGTGCTGCACGGCAACCGCACCTATCTGCTCCAGGACAAGGAAGGCCAGATCATCGAGGCGCACTCGATCTCGGCCGGCCTCGACTATCCCGGCATCGGCCCCGAGCATTCGTGGCTGAAGGAAAACGGCCGCGTCGAGTATGTCTCGGCGACCGACGACGAGGCGCTCGAGGCGTTCCAGCTGCTCTGCAAGCTCGAGGGCATCATTCCAGCGCTGGAATCCTCACACGCCTTGGCGCATGTCATCAAGCTCGCGCCGACGCTGCCCAAGGACAATCTTCTGGTGATGAATCTCTCCGGCCGCGGCGACAAGGACGTGCCGCAGGTGGCCGCGCGTATGGGAATGAAGATCGAATCATGAGCCGCATCACCAGGCGTTTCGCCCAGCTCAAGGCCGACAAGCGCGCTGGGCTCGTCACCTACATCACCGCCGGCGACCCCGACGTTGCGATCGGCTACCAGATCCTGAAGGGTCTGCCGGCTGCTGGGGCCGATCTCATCGAACTCGGCATGCCCTTCACCGATCCCATGGCCGATGGCCCCTCGATCCAGCTTGCCGGCCAGCGCGCGCTCAAGGCCGGCATCACCGTCGACAAGACGTTCGACATGGTGCGGCGCTTCCGCAAGGAGACCGGCGACGACGACACGCCGATCCTGCTGATGGGCTACTACAACCTCATCTATCAGCGCGGTCCCGAGCGCTTCTGCAAGGAGGCTGCAGCCGCTGGCGTCGACGGCTTCATCCTGGTCGACCTGCCGCCAGAAGAAGTCGACGAGCTCAAGCCCCACGCCGTTGCCGCCGGCCTCGATACGGTCCTGCTGACGGCGCCCACCACCGACGACAAGCGCCTGCCCGCCGTGCTGAAATACTCCTCGGGCTTCGTCTATTTCGTTTCCGTGCTGGGCATCACCGGCACCAAGTCGGCGACCGAGGAGGCCGTGCGCACCCACGTCGAGCGCATCAAGCGCCACACCAAGCTACCGGTGGGCGTGGGCTTCGGTATCCGTACGCCTGACCAGGCCGCCGCCGTGGCGCGCCATGCCGATGCAGCGGTCGTCGGCACCGCCATCGTCGAGCGCGTGAAGGCGGGGCTCGACGACAAGGGCAGGCCCAAGCCCGACCTCGTGCCCGGCGTCTTCGCCTACATCAAGGCGCTGGCCGACGGCGTGCGCGGCGTGCGGAAGGCCTAGGCTTTCGCCGCTTCTTCCTCGTCGTCGTCGAACAGCAGGTCGGCCACGAAGGAATTGGTCTTGCGTTCCCAGCCGAAGGTCGAGGTCTGGCCGTGGCCGGGGACGAAGGTGATGTCGTCGCCCAGCGGCCACAGCTTCTTGCGGATCGAGTCCAGGAGCTGCTCGTGATTGCCGCGCGGAAAGTCGGTGCGGCCGATCGAGCCCCTGAACAGCACGTCGCCCACGAACGCGACCTTCGCCGCGCGGTTCACGAACACGACATGGCCGGGCGTATGGCCGGGACAATGCACGACGTCGAGCGTGAGATTGCCCAGGCTCACCGTCTCGCCGTCCGTGAGCCAGCGGTCGGGAACGAACGGCTTGTAGATCGGGAAATTGTATTTGCGGCCCGATTCGGCCAAGCCCTCGATCAGGAACAGGTCATCCTGGTGCGGTCCCTCGATCTTGACGCCATAGTGTTCGGCCACGGTGCCGGCGGCCGAGGCGTGGTCGACATGGCCGTGGGTCAGCAGGACCTTGGTGATCTTGATGCCCTGTTCGGCGATCGCCTGCTTCAGCATGTCGAAGTCGCCGCCGGGATCGACGGCTGTGCCCTCCATGGTATCGGAGCACCAGGCGAGGGAGCAGTTCTGCTGGAACGGCGTGACGGGGGCGATCATGACCTTGAGCATGTTTCCGATCTAATGCCTCCCGCCCGGCAACGGAAGGGCGTATGCTGAAGGCCTCTCATGCGTCGGCGGCGATGAAACTGCGTCTTCTGCTCTGCATCCTGGGCCTTCTCGGCCTTTTTCCGGTCTCTGCCCAGGCTCAGATCGCCCCGGTGGCATCTCCCTCCGGACCCGTCATGGCCGGTCCGTACGTGGTGGTCGATGCCGCCACCGGCGAGACCCTGCTCGAGCGCAACGCGGGCGCTTCCTGGTATCCGGCCTCTCTTACCAAGATGATGACGATCTACATCGTCTTCGAGGAACTGAAGGCCGGGCGGCTGGCGCTGGCCTCACCGGTACCTTTTTCACAGAACGCACATGCCAAGCCGGCGTCGAAGCTCGGCATTGCGCCGGGTGGATCGATCACGGTGGAGCAGGGCCTGCGGGCCCTGGTGGCGCGTTCGGCGAACGACGTCGCAACCGCGTTCGGCGAGCGCATCTCGGGAACCGAGGCCGCGTTTGCCCATCGTATGACCGAGACAGCCGCGCGACTCGGCATGACGGCCACCCAGTTCCGCAACGCCAACGGGTTGCCCGATGCCGGCCAGGTCACGACGGCGCGCGACCTCGCTCTGCTCGGCGTTGCGCTGGTGACGGAGTTCCCACAGTACTACGGCTACTTCCGCACCCAGGACTTCATGTTCGGCAAACAGAAGATCGGGCCGGGCATCAAGTTTCTCGATCTCTACGCACCCTATGCCGACGGGCTGAAGACGGGATTCATCTGCGCCTCCGGCTTCAATATCGTGGGCAGCGCGGTCCGCGACGGGCGTCGGCTGGTGGCCGTCGCGCTCGGCTTCAAGCGCGCCGACCTGCGCGACGAATTCATTGTCCGTCTGCTCGACGAGGCCTATCTGCTCAAGACCGCCGGCAGCCGGCCGAAGATCTGGCAACTGCGCAACGGCGGCAGCGGCCCGGCGACCGTGCTGCCCTATGGCGAATGCGGCACGATCCGCTACGACATGCCTGGCGATGCAGCCTGGCTCGGCACCTATGGCGACTGGCGAACGGCGCGAACCGCCTTCGACAAGGGACAGGCCCAGCTCGCTGCCCTCGGCTTCCAGCGGTTGGGCAAGGAGTACATCCTGCCGGTCACCGTAAACAAGGCAACCCGTCAAGCCGCCATCATCGCCGACCTCGAGCCCGCGGCGGCCGACAGGCTCTGTGCCGACTACAAGGCGCGGAAACTGTTCTGCCAGGTGAAGAAGCCCCACGACTTCGTGGCGCCGTTCGGCGGCTTCTGGCGCTGATCCTGGCGCCCCGATCTTGGCCGGGCCGACCATTCGTGCGATACCGCCGCCATGAACTGGCTGACCAATTTCGTCCGGCCCAAACTGCGTGCGCTGGTCGCCCGCAAGGAAACCCCCGAGAACCTCTGGCTGAAATGCCAGAAGTGCGAACAGATGCTGTTCATGCGCGACTGGGAGGCCAACCAGGAGGTCTGCACCCATTGCGGCCACCATATGCGCATCAGGCCCCTGAAGCGGCTGCCGTACCTGTTCGACGAGGGCCGGTACGAGCTGCATCCCCTGCCGCGCGTCACCGTCGATCCGCTCAAGTTCCGTCACGCCAAGCGCTACGATGCACAGCTCAAGGAGGCCCAGGCCAAGGCCCAGGGCACGACTGATGCGCTGGTGGTGTCGAGCGGCCCGATGGGCGGTCGCATCGCCATCATGGCGCTGCTCGATTTCGGCTTCATGGGTGGCTCGATGGGCACCGCGGTGGGCGAGGGGCTGGTGATGGCCGCCGATCTTGCCGTGGCACGCAAGGCACCGCTGATCGCCTTCTCGGCCTCGGGCGGTGCGCGCATGCAAGAGGGCATCCTTTCCCTGATGCAGCTCACGCGGACCACCGTCGCCGTGCGCAAGGTGAAGGAAGCGGGCCTGCCCTACATCGTCGTCCTGACCGATCCGACGACCGGCGGCGTGTCGGCGTCCTTCGCGATGCTGGGCGATGTCCACATCGCCGAGCCCGACGCCATCATCGGCTTCGCCGGTCCGCGTGTGATCCAGGACACCATCCGCCAGGAGCTGCCGGCGGGCTTCCAGCGCTCCGAATATCTGCTCGAACACGGCATGGTCGATGCCGTGGTGCACCGCCATAAGCTGCGCGAGACGCTGATCGGCCTGACCTCGCTGTTCATGGATCCCGTCGTCTCGGACGGCCGCGGCCTCGCCGTCGCGGTCCGCTGAGCTTTCCGCCGTGACGGACGCCATTCTGGACCGCCTCCTGCGGCTCCATCCGCGATTGATCGACCTCGGGTTGGAACGCACCGAGCGGCTGCTCGAGACTCTGGGGTCGCCGCATCTCAAGCTACCGCCAGTCGTTCACGTCGCCGGCACCAACGGCAAGGGCTCGCTGGTGGCCTACATCAGGGCAATGACCGAGGCAGCGGGTTATCGTGTGCACGTCTACACCTCGCCGCATCTCGTGCGCTTCAACGAACGTATCCGGGTCGCCGGACGCCTGATCGAGGACGATGAACTCGACGCCATTCTGACGGCGTGTGAGGAGGTCAACGAAGGAAAGCCCATCACCTTCTTCGAAATCACGACTGTCGCGGCGTTTCTCGCCTTTGCCCGCGTGCCGGCCGACCTGGCAGTGATCGAAGTCGGCATGGGGGGACGCTTCGATACGACCAACGTGGTCAATCCGATGCTCTCGGCGATCACGCCGATCGGCTACGACCACACCGGGTTCCTGGGCGACACGCTCGAAGGCATTGCGGGCGAGAAGGCCGGCATTCTCAAGCGCGCCGTGCCGGCAGTGATCGGCCGCCAGCGCGATGTGCCGGCATCCGTGATCGCGGCCGAAGCGGCAAAGCTCGCGGCGCCGCTCTTTCGTCTCGGCCGCGAATGGCAGGTGACGCCCACGGCCTCCGGTTTCACCTACCAAAGCGACCTGATGAGCCTCGATCTGCCGGCGCCGGCCCTGGCCGGCGCCCATCAGCTCGACAATGCCGCGACGGCGGTCGCCTGCATCGAGCGCCTTCGCGCGGCCAAGTTCGATATCGACGAGAAGGCAGTACGCACCGGCCTCGAGTCGGTCGAATGGCCGGCGCGATTGCAGCGGCTCACCAAGGGGCCGCTCGTCGAAGCGTTGCCTCCGGGTTGTGAGCTTTGGCTCGACGGCGGTCACAACGAGGATTGCGGTCTGGTGCTGGGGCGCATGGCCAGCGACTGGGCCAAGGAGCCGGCGCCGCTGCCGCTCTACCTTGTGTTTGCGATGCAGACGACCAAGGACGCTTCAGGTTTCCTGCGGCCGCTCAGCCGTCACGCCGTGGCCGCGCGGGCCGTGCCCTTCCCGGAGGGCCACGCCGCCTATACGCCGGTCGAAGCCTGCGCCAAGGCGGCGGAAGTCGGCCTCGATTGCGTGCCCGCAAACGACATCGGCGCGGCGCTGGAGGACCTGTTGGCCACCCAGCCCGCGCCGATGCGCATTCTCATTTGTGGTTCGCTTTACCTCGCGGGAACCGTGTTGGCCCGCAACGGTTGAAGGCTCCTATGCGATGGCGGTATTGATCCAGCTCACCAGCTTCTGCTTGGGCTCAGCACCGATCTTGGTCGCGGCGACCTGGCCGTTCTTGAACAGCAGCAGGGTGGGGATCGACCGCACGCCATAGCGTGTCGGCACCATCGGGTTCTCGTCGATATTCACCTTCACGACCTTGAGCTTGCCGTCCATGTCCTTGGCGATATCCTCGAGCGACGGGCCGATCATGCGGCACGGGCCGCACCACTCCGCCCAGAAGTCGACGAGCACGGGCGTGTCCGACTTCAGGACTTCCTGCTCGAAGGAAGCATCGGTTGCTTTGACGGTCATGGTGGGTTCTCCCAAAAACAATACAGGCCGGTCAATGGACCGGCGCCGCCCTTGTCCAGAAGCTAGGAACCGAAGCCCCACGAGTCAAGGTGCGACGGCATAAGGCATTGATTTATCAAGTGTTTCTCCATCAATTTCCATCAACTTGGGAGCCGCTGTCCACAGCAGGAAGCCGCGCACCGGGCGGCCCGGATAGATCGCCTGGAGAAGGCTGCGATAGAGCGCGAGCTGGCGGCGATAGGTGAGCGCCACGCCGTCGGACGACTCCGGCGGCGGCCGGTTGGTCTTGTAGTCGACGATCAGGATTTCTTTCGCCGATACGGCCAGCCGGTCGACTTGGCCGCTGACGGTGAAGGTGCCGCGTGGCGTCTTCACCGTGCCGATCAGTGGCACCTCGGCACGAGAGCCCTCGGCGAACAGCGCGGCATGCGCCGGTGCCTCGGTGACGGTGAGCGCCTCGGCAGTCCAGTGCTCGACATCCTCCGGCGCGAGGCCATGGCCGGGCTGCGCGAGGAAGCGGCGCGCCGCCGCGGCGCGTTCGGCTGCCGGCAGTGACGGAAGATGGCGCAGCAGTTCGTGCAGCAACAGGCCGCGCTGCCAGCGCTGGGCATCGTCGGCGGCGAGCGGACTGAAGGCGCGAGGTTCGGCCGTCGCCTCGTCGGGCAACGGCTGGGAGGGAGCGAGCGGCGTGGGTGGATTTGGCTCGCCGGGTGCCGGCTTGCCCCACCACGCCGGCAACTTGGCTTCGGTCGGCATTTCCAGCTCGGCCTGCTTGGGCAGGGCGATCTCGCCCGGGCCTACCAGCTCGAAGCCGGGCCCGGACCAGCCGTCGCGGAGCAGCTCCTTCGCGAAGTCGAAGTCGCGCGCCACGGCGCGCAGCCGCTGCGGGCCGTAGGCTGGCAGCGGGGCGTCGACGCTCGACCTCAGGCCGGCTTCGATGTGCTCATACCAGCAGCCCGCATCCTGCTTCTTCGCGCCGGTCCATCCGCCGACATAAAGTCGGTCCTCAGCGCGCGTCATCGCGACGTAGAGCAGGCGGTTCTGCTCTTCGAGTGCCTGGGCTTTGGCGCGATCACGCCAAGCGCGTGCCAGTTCGTTGGCATCGCTGGCGCGCGGAAGCCAGAGCCGCGCCTCGCCGTCGTCGGCGACCAGCAGGCGTTCGTGGCTGGCCGGCACGCGTGTCGTATCCGGCATGTAGACGACAGGAGCCTGCAGACCCTTTGCAGCATGCACGGTCAGGATGCGCACTTGCCGTCGCCGGTTCTGGTCGAGGTCGCGCTTGATCTCGCCGCCGCCCGCTTCGAACCAGTGCAGGAAGCCCTGCAGCGAGCCCGGCTCGGCCTGCTGGTATTGCAACGCGCGCGACAGCAGCTCGTCGATCGGATCGGCCGCCTCGCGGCCCAGCCGCTCCAGCAAGCGGACGCGACCGCCCTCCGGTCCTAGGGCCTCGGCGAAGAAGTCGAAGGGCGTGGTGAAGTCGGCACGGGCGAGCCAGGCCGAGAGACGGGCGTGTGCGAAGCCGAAGCGCGGATCCTCCGAACGGGAACGCAAAGCCTGCCATAGATGGCCCTTGCGGCCCCAAGCCAAAGCGAACAGCGCCTCCTCGTCGAGGCCGACCAGCGGCGACTTGAGCAGGCAGGCGAGATTCAGGTCGTCTTGCGGCAGCAGTACGAAGCGCGCCAACGCCAGCAGGTCCTGTATCGCCAGCTCACTTCCGAGATCGAGGCGATCGACGCCGGCGACGTCGATGCCTTCGCGCTTCAGCTCCCGTACCAATGCCGTCACCAGGGCGTTGCGGCGGCGCACCAGCACCATGAAGTGCCCGGCGTTCAGCAGCTCGCCGGTATTGGCGCGGCGCTCCGTACCGATCAGGCCGCGCATGTGCATGGCGATGAGGCGGGCGAGCCGTTCGTGCGGCGCGCGGAGCGTGTCGGGCTTCGCCTCGAGATCGGTCGTATCGGCTCCGCTCGCCTCGGCAGCCACGACCGGCCACAGCTCGACCCGGCCGGGCTGACCGACGCGACTCGGACGATGCCAGACTTCCTGTTCGGGCCCGGCAAGGCCCCTGGCCGCGGCCTCGGTGGCGAACACCCAGTCCACGGCATCGAGGACCGCCGCGGTCGAACGGAAGGAGACGTTGAGATCGACGCGCTTCAGGCGCCTGGCGCTGTTGTCGCGGTGCTTCTCGCGGCTGCGGCCGGCGAACCAGTCGTGCATCTCCGCGAGCTTGCGTGGATCGGCGCGCTGGAAGCTGAAGATCGATTGCTTGGTGTCGCCGACGGCGAAGATCGTGCGGTTGCGTTCGTCGCCGCTGCCGACGACGAAGAACTCCTCGGTCAGGCGGCGGATTACCTCCCATTGGTCCGGGTTGGTGTCCTGGGCCTCGTCGACCAGCACATGGTCGAGGCCGCCATCGAGCTTGTAGAGCACCCAGGCGGCGCTTCCCGCGTTTTCGAGGAGGCGGCGGGTCGCCACGATCAGGTCGTCGTAGTCGAGCGCGCCGCGTCGGCGTTTGGCGCGGCCATAGCGCTCGACGATATCGAGGCCGAGCCGCAGCAGCGCCATCGTGCGCTCGACCAGAGCGGCACCATTGGCGCGATCAATGGCGGCGCGGATACGTTCGGCCTCGGCTCGCAGCACCTCCGCCACGCCGGGCATTGCCTTCTGCGCGGCTTTGGTGGCAAGCCGTGCCAGGATCTGGCCGTCCCTGGTGAAGAAAGCCTTGCAGTAGCCGTCGAAGCGCGCGTGCCGTGAGTCGGCATCATCCAGCCACTCGAGGATAATGGCGCTGCGGGTGGCGTCGGTCGGGCTGCCGCGCGACAGGGCGATCGCGGCCGCGCGGACCAGACGGGCGTCGAAGGCAGCATCGAGGCAAGCGCCGGACAGGATCGCGCCGGCGCTGTCCTCGGGATCGCATCCGAGTTCCCGGGCGAGGCGCGCGCGCTCGCGGACAAGTCCCGCCTCGTCGGCAATGCGCGCCAGGAGCCAGGCGCGCTCACCCAGCAGCTTCTTCATCAAGTCGGTGTATTCGGTTGCGGAGACCTTGTTCGCTACGGCCGCCAGCGCGTCACGCAGGGCGAGTGGCGCATCGCGGCGCGCCAGGGCCTCCATCTGGCTGTTTTCGGCCTGTTTCAAGAGTGTCGCCGCCTCGCCATCGTCGAGGACGTCGAAGCCGGGTGCCACGCTGGCCTCGAGTGGGAAGCGCTTGAGCAATGCCTGGCAGAAGGCATGGATGGTGAGGATGTTGATGCCGCCTGGCGCGTCGAGTACGCGGGCGAACAGGCGACGCGCCACCGGCCGCTCGTCGTGCTCCGGCCGGCGGTCGATCAACTCGGTGATCTCCCTGTCGAGCTGCGCATCGTCGGCCATCGCCCAGCGGCCGAGCTGGCCGGCCAGCCTGTTGCGCATTTCGGCGGCCGCCGCTTTGGTAAAGGTCAGGCAGAGAACGCGCTCGGGCTTCACGCCGTCCAGCAGCAGGCGCGTCACGCGGTCGGTCAGCACTTTGGTTTTGCCGGTGCCGGCATTGGCCTCGACCCAGGCAGAGTAGGCGGGGGCCGTGGCCTGCCGCTGGGCGACGGTTGCTAGGTGGCGGGAGTCGAGCGCGTCGTTCATTCCTCGCCTCCGTCCACCGTCGACCACTCGGCGACGCGTTCGAGATGCTGGTAGTCGTTGAAGTGCGGGATGAACTCGGGCCAGGGCAGGGCTGGATAAGGTGTCGCCGGGTTGGCGAAATGCACCGCCATCCTGTCCACCAGCGCCAGCATTGCCGGGATCAGTTCGTCGCTACCTTTCACCTCCTCGATCTTGCCGCCTTCGTCGAGGCCGTTGGCACGCCAGTAGGAGAGGTGGACTTTCTCGGCCTTCTCCTCGAGGTGCTCGAAGCCGCCGCGCTCGGCGATCACCGCTTCGAGCAGGAGCTGCGGCGCAAACAGCGCTTCCATCTCGCGGCGCGACGGCACCCGGCCTGTCTTGTAGTCGATGATTTCCAGGACGCCCTTCTCGACCTCGTCGATGCGGTCGGCCAGGGCGCGGATGGTGAGGGGCCTTGACCGTGGGCCGACCTGGATGGAGCCCCAGCGTTCGCTCGCGAGCAGCTTCGTGCCGTTGGTGCGCCGCGCATTCTCGGTGGCGACGAACCATCTCGCGAGGCGCTGGAAGCGCGGCCACCAGAAGGCGCGTTCCGCCGGCGCCGTCAGCAGTTCACCGAGGTGCTGCTCACCCGCTTCCTCGAAGCGCGCTACGGCGTCGGGCGGCAGCAGCCCTGAGGGATGCTCGAGCAGGAAATGCTCCAATGTCTTGTGCAGGGCCGAACCGCGGTCGGCCGCGCCCAGCTCGGCCTCGTGAGGATCGAGCCTCTCTAGGCGCAGGATGCGTCGGGCGTAGAGGCCGTACGGATCGCGCCGCCATTGCTCGATGCTGGTGACCGACAGCTCGGTCGGCCGCGCGGCAAGCGGCGGCGTCGGCTGTGGCCGTGACCATGGCTTGTAGTCGGTCGGCCGATCGATGGCCTCGGCCCAATCGACGTAGTGTCGGCCACGCTGGATATAGACGGGGGCAGGACCTCCCTGTTCGTAGCCGAGCAACGCGTCCAGCCGCGCCAGCCAGCGCGACGATACGGTGGGGGCACCGCCCTCGCGTTCGGACCGGGTGATGAGCACGCGCTCGGCAGCAAGTGCCGAGACGAAATCGTGGGCCGACAGGCCAATCCGTCGCTCGGGCTGCGGCAGGCCGAGCGCCGCGCGCATCGGCCGGTTGACCCACGGGCCGGTCTCGACGGCGGGCGGCCAGATGCCTTCGTTCAATCCGCCCAGCACCATGAGGTCGGCATGTTGCAGGCGTGCTTCGAGCGGACCCAGGATCGAAAGTCGTGGGTGGCGTCCGAAACGCGGGCGGATGACCTCGCCCGCCAGCATCGTCTCCAGCAGCGCCGGCCATTCGCCACCGGCAATGGCCGGCCGGCCGGCCCAGGCCTCGCGCAGCCGCGCGAGCGCGTCGGACAGCGCTTCTCCGGTATCGCCGCGCCACAGTGTCTCGGCCGATGAGATCATCTCGGCGGCGGCGACGGTGGCATCGAGAAGGGCGGCCGGCGATGCCCCCTGATCGATCAGCGTGGCGAGCCCGCCGATCCTGTCACCGAGGCGGCGCACGAGGTCGGCGACCGCCTCGCGATCTGTGTCGTTGCCGAAATCCGTGTTTGTGACGCGCGCCAGAATCGCATCGAGGCCGGCATCGGGCTTGAGGCCGCGCAGGCACTTGCGATCAAGCCGCCGGGCGGCCCCGAGCAGGGCAGGCCGCTCCAAGCCGAGCAGGCAGAGCGGATGCTTGAGCAGGGCGAGCAAGTCGACCGGCGCGAAGCCGCCATCAACGGCAGCGCAGATCAGCCGCAGCAGCGTGGCGGGCGGTGTATCGACAAGCGGAGCGCCGGCCGAGTCATCGATCTCGACATTCCAGCGGCGCAGCTCGGCTGCGACACGGCGGGCCAGTCCACGGTCGGGCGTGACGAGAGCGGCAGTCTGGGCCGGTCTCTCCAGAACCTCGCGCAAGGCCAGCGCAATGACCACGGCCTCATGGTGATGCGTGGCGCAATCGGCACGCGAGACGTGTTCGAGAGCCAGCGGATCGGGTCGTGTCCATGCCTCGCTGGTTTCTGCCGGTCGCATCAGTTCCGCGACCAGCTTGCGGCGCACGATATTGCCCGGGCTGCCCGGCCACTCCGGCACGTCGGCACGGTCGATACCCAGCGCGCCCAGCAGGTCGCGCAGGCCGTACTGCGGGTGCGACGGATCGAGAACGCCCCAGCTCGTCTCGTCCATGTCGCGATCGAGGCCCGGCAGGACGATAGTCCCCTTGGGCAGGCCGGCGACGGTCGCCAACAGCTCCCGCGTCGCAGGCTGCGAGC
>Ga0155465_1154_pt3 | contig 24215 bp, 24 predicted proteins | sample RifCSPhighO2_12_FD_107123 | JGI IMG/M metagenome (GOLD analysis project Ga0155465, IMG submission 107123) | Alphaproteobacteria bacterium RIFCSPHIGHO2_12_FULL_66_14 | reverse complement strand
CCGATTTCGTCACCGTCACGAAAGAGGCGAGCCGCGACTGGCAGATTCTCAAGCCATCCATCCTGGGCGGCATTATGGAACACTACACGTCGGGCGATCCGGTGGTGGCTGATAGCGCCGATGCGGGCGCGGCCGCGGCGGAAGACGACGAGATCGTCGCCCAGATCAAAGAGTTGCTCGATACGCGCGTCCGTCCGGCAGTGGCCCAGGATGGCGGCGATATCGTGTTTCAGGATTTCCGAGACGGCGTGGTCTATCTCCACATGCAGGGGTCGTGCTCCGGCTGCCCCAGCTCGACTGCGACGCTCAAGATGGGAATCGAGAATCTTCTGAAGCACTACGTGCCAGAAGTGGTGGAAGTCCAGGCGGCCCAGTAGGTCGCTTCCGCTCAAGCGTACAGCGTCGATACTGAACCGCGGTCCGTGGGGGGCCGCGTGCGGTGGGTCGTTCGTTCGAGCCAAACGAAACGAAGAGTGTGGCATGCAGTTGTCAATCCGGCCCGCGGTCGAACGCGGGCGACGTTATGCATTTCCGGCGGCGTGGGCCGCCATGGTCGCTACGGGCGTGGGACTGAGTGAACCGCTGCCGACAATCGATGTCGCTCCGTATCTGTCTTTTACGGCGATCGGGATGGCGGGGGCTGCATCGCCGGAGCAGCCGGCGTTTCTCAACATGGACGCTCGACCCGCGGCTTTGACGTTCGTGCGCCACGACGTGAACGAGACCGGTGACTGGCCTTATCCCGCCACCCGCGAGGTCAACCTCGGGCACGGACGCTTCGCGGCGCCCGGCAACGCCGTGCGCCGGCAGGTCAAGTTGCGGCCGATCAGCCCGCGCACCGCCGACGAGCTTGCCGGTTTTTTCCGCGATGTCTCCTACACTCTGACCGACGTTCGATTGGGTGAAGCCGTTCCGCCGATCAAGGTCGATCGCGTGCCAGGCGATCTCAACACCAAGGACGGCGCCGAGCGCAAGGCGCTGTTCATCACCGCCATTCTACCGGTGGTGCTCGAGGTCAATCAACGCGTGCTCGCCGATCGCGAGCAACTCCTCTATCTGCGCGACAAGATCGCGACGGTGCCGACGCGCGTCACGTTGACCGAGCGCATCTGGCTCGAGGATCTCGCCGATCGTTACGATACGGAGATCGAGAAGTTTGACGAACTGGTGCGCCGCGTCGATATCGTGCCACCTTCGATGGCGATTGCCCAAGGTGGTGTCGAATCGGGCTGGGGCACCTCGTTCGCGGCGCGCAACGGCAACGCCCTGTTCGGGCAGATCCAGTCGGTAGGGCGTCACAGCGTTTCCGTTCCCTGGAAGCCGGGTGCCGGCATGCCGCAGCCTTTCACGGATGTCGGCGAGGCGACCGACGCCTACATCACCAATCTCAACACCCATCCCGCCTATGCCGGCTTCCGTGCCGAGCGTGCGGCGATGCGCGCGCGAGGCGAGCATCCCGAGGGCTACCGCCTGATCGGCACGCTGCTGCGCTATTCCGAGCGCGGTCAGGGTTACGTGCAGTTCGTACGCCAGATCATGCGCGAGAACGAGCTCGGCGATTTCGACAAGGCGCGGCTCTCGAGCTTCTGAGCTACATCATCGGGCGCGGCAGATCGGCGTCGCAGACCAGCGGATAGCGTCGAGCGTCGAAGAGCTGATAGTGCCACCACTCGTTGCGGTAGAAATCCCAGCCGGCGGTGGTCATCAGTCCCATCAGCAACAGCCGATTGCGCAGGGCCTCGGGGGAGACGTTGGTGCGTCCATGATGCGACAACGGCGTGAAGGCGTCGAATGCGGTCCCCATGTCGAGTTCCCGGCCGCCATCGTCGAGCAAGCTGAGATCGACCGCCACGCCGCGCGAGTGAGGCGAGCCGCGGCGCGGGTCGGCCAGAAATTCCGGATCGGGGTTGACGTTCCACAGTGCCCACTGCGCTTCGACGGGTCGCAGCGCATCGAAAATGCGCAACCGCAGACCAAGCGGCCGGGCAAGCACCGTGGCCGCTGCCAGCTTTTCCGCCGCGTCGCGATGCAGCCAGCATTCGGCATTCCGATAGAGCGGTCGTCCCGTTAGATTGGCCTCCGTCGCATAGGCAAGCGTCACGTCGACATCGAAGTCGGGTGGGGCAATCGCAATCAGATCGAGTTTCATGAGCCAAGAATGCCCAGCCACCCGAGCGAGCGCCAGAGGCCGGCGGCTCGAACGATCATGAACCTTGTGCTCGCTCTCGATTGCGCGGTCGGCGGCCTTGGCGTGGCGGTGGTGCGTGATGGCGCATGTCTGGCGTCCCTGCGCGAGGAGGGCCGTGATCAGGCGGCCCGGCTCCTGCCGGCGGTGAAGTCGGTGCTTCGCGATGCCGGAGTCGGGCGGCGCGAACTGTCGTTGATTGCCGTGACCATCGGCCCGGGGAGTTTCACCGGCGTGCGGGTGGGCCTTGCCGCCGCGCGCGGTCTCGCTGTCGGGCTCGACGTGCCGCTCGCCGGCTTTTCCACGACATCGGTCTTGATGGCCCAGGCCGCGACGCCCGGCCGCCTCGTCGTTGCCGCCGTCGACAGTCGGCTCGGTGACTGGTTCTGTGCGATCGGCGAGGAGGCGGAAGAGCCCTTCGCCACGACCGCAGCCGAGCTGGTCGATCGCCTGCGCGACAGGTCATGCATCGTCGTCGGGGCCGAGGTTGGCCCGCTTGTCGAGCAACTGGTAGCGGCTGGCGTAGATGCCGAGGCAGAAGTGGCGCATGTGGATCCCATCGTGATCGCGCGCTTGGCACTTGCCTCCGGTCTAGAAGCCTGGCGCGCGCGGAACGCACGCGAGGGTTTGCCGAGGCCACTATATCTGCGCGGCGTCAGCATCACCTTGCCGAATGGCGCGCGCCGCACCGTCGACTGAATGACCGACACGACCTTCCTGCGTCCTCTGGGCGGCCTCGATCTCGATCGGGCAGCCGCACTGCATTGCGAATCCTTTGTGCCCTTCGGTGAGCGCGGTTGGACGCGACAGGACATGGCAGAATTGCTCGGATCCCCGGGCGTTGCAGGCCTGCTGCTTCAGACCGACGACGCAGATGTCGGTATGGCCATTTGCCGGGTGGCGGCCGACGAGTCTGAACTCATCACCCTTGCGGTTCGCCCGGCCCGTCGGCGTCGTGGCGCCGGCCGACGCCTGCTGGCCGCCGCCACCGACCATGTTCGGGCGATGGGCGCCCGGACATTGTTCCTCGAGGTTGCAGCCGACAATTCGGCGGCACGGGCGCTCTATGAATCGGCCGGCTTTCGCGTCTCTGGCCGCCGGCCCGCCTATTTCCGGCGCGGCGATCGTCCACCGGTGGACGCGTTTGTCATGGTTCTCGACCTGGATTGATCAGGCCCGGCGAATTGTCACGATATGGGTGTCGCCGAGGTTCTCGATCCCCAAAATGGTGTGGCCCTCGTCGCGAGCGGCTCGGGGAACATTCCGGAGTGGCTCGTCGCCTCGCAGCCGGACGCTCAGAATCTCGCCAGAATGCATCCGTTCGAGCCTGAGTTTGGTGCGCACGAAGGTCATCGGACAGACTTCGCCGGTAATGTCGATGTCATGGTCGGGCTGTATAGGGCTTGGGTGTATGGACATGTCCCCAACTATACCCCGAACGCCGACCGGTGTAGGGTGTTGTGTCATGCCTGAACGCAAAGCCAAGCTTGAAGTCCTCTGCGCCGAACGCGGCCTCAAGATGACCGACCAGCGTCGCGTCATCGCCCGCGTCCTTTCCGATTCGTCCGACCATCCGGATGTCGAGGCAGTCCACCGCCGCGCCACCGCGATCGACCCGAACATTTCCATTGCGACCGTCTACCGTACGGTTCGGCTGTTCGAGGAGGCGGGTATTCTTGCGAAGCACGATTTCGGCGATGGCCGGGCGCGCTACGAGGAGACGCCCGACGAGCACCATGACCATCTGATCGATATCCAGACCGGCAAGGTTGTCGAGTTCCACAATGGCGAGATCGAAGAGCTGCAGCGCAAGATTGCGGAAAAGGCCGGCTACCGGCTGGTTGGCCACCGACTCGAATTGTATGGCGTGCCTTTGGGCAGCAAGACCGAGCGTCAAAAATGAGTGGACGGAACCATTGCCACCCCGATAATGGGCGAATGATTGGGGCGGCTCCCTGCGGATGAAGCATGCGCATCGACCGCGTTGACAGTGAAGCCGAACTTCTTGGGGCTCCCGCATCGAGCGCGGAGATCGTCAAAGTTGTTGCCGGCGATTTCGAAGTCCGACTCGCCGAGAACGCCGCTGAAATCAACGCGGCCCAGGCGCTCCGCTACCGGGTGTTCTACGACGAGATGAAGGCCCGGCCGACAGCGGAGATTGCTGCCACGCGCCGCGACTTCGATCCGTTCGATGAAGTTTGCGATCATCTGCTCGTGCTCGACCGGCGCCGGGGCGAGGGGCCCCAGGGCATCGTCGGAACCTACCGTCTGATCCGCCGGCCGGCGGCGGCCAAGATCGGTCGCTTCTATTCGTCCGCCGAGTACGATATCCAGCCGATGATCGACTATCCGGGCGAAGTCCTGGAACTCGGCCGCTCCTGCATCGAAAAGGATGCGCGCAACACCGCGACCATGCAGATGCTGTGGCGCGGCATAGCGCTCTATGCATTCCACTACAATATTCAGGTAATGTTCGGTTGCGCCAGCCTGCCGGGAACCGATCCGGCGCAGCACGCGCTACCGCTCAGCTATCTCTATCACCATCATCTTGCACCGCCGGATATCCGGGTGCGCGCGCTGGCCAGCCGCTACGTCAAGATGGATACGCTGGCGCCGGGAACCTACGACGAGCGCAAGGCGATGGCGCGCGTGCCGCCGCTCATCAAAGGCTACCTGCGGCTGGGCGGCTTCGTCGGCGACGGTGCTGTGATCGATCCCGAGTTCAACACCACCGACGTCTTCATCATCGTCAAGACCGAACTGGTGACGGAGAAGTACATCCGGCACTACGAACGCGGAATTCGTGACCGGGACGATTGACGCGCCCGCGGCGACAATGTGGATTGGGTCTCCCCTGCGCGGCGCGTTTCGGCTGCTGAGCTACCTGCTGCTCACGCTGGCGCTGCTGCCCTTCCATCTGCTGGCACAGGCGCTGCGAATAACGCCGGTCGTGCGCTGGCTGCCGGTCGTCTACCACCGCATCGTCTGCGTCATCCTGGGCATTCGCGTGCGCGTCCACGGCAAGCGCTCGGAGGTGACGCCCACGCTCTATGTCTGCAATCACGTGTCCTATCTCGACATCGAGCTGCTGGGCGGCCTGGTTCCCGGCAGTTTCGTCGCCAAGGCCGAGGTCGCGACCTGGCCATTCTTCAGCACGCTCGCCAAGGCGCAGGGCACCATCTTCGTCGACCGGCGCTCGAGCAAGGCCAGCACCAGTCGCGACGAGATGCTGAGGCGCCTCAACACCGGCGACAACCTCATGCTGTTTCCCGAAGGCACCAGCAGCGACGGCACCCGTGTCCTGCCTTTCCGCAGTGCCTTGTTTGCCGTGGCCCAGCTGCGTCGCGACGGCAAGCCGATCACCGTGCAGCCGGTGGCGATCACCTACACCCGCCTCGACGGTATTCCGCTCGGCCGCTACTGGCGGCCGCTGTTCGCCTGGTTCGGCGACCTCGATCTGGTGCCGCATCTTTGGCAAATGGTCTGCCTAGGCGAGACCGAGGCGGTCGTGACGTTTTTTCCGACCATCGACATCGACCGTCTCGGCGACCGCAAGAAACTTGCCGAATATTGCTTCCGACAGGTGTCGTTTGGCGTGCAATCGGCGAATTCCGGCCGCACCGAGCTGCTGCCGCCGCCGGTGGGTGCCATCTAGCGGCCCTCGACCCTGACCGTGCCCGATGTTAAGAACTGCTTGTTCCAGCAACGGAGACAGATGAAAGACGTCCGCACCGGCACCCGGAGCCAGTGGCAGCGCAAGCGCGTGTTCATTCGCACTTACGGGTGCCAGATGAACGTCTACGATTCAGACCGCATGGCCGATGTCCTGCGGCCGCTCGGCTATGCCCTGTCGGAAAATCCCGAGCAGGCCGACCTCGTCGTCCTCAATACCTGCCACATCCGGGAGAAGGCCTCGGAAAAGGTCTATTCCGAACTCGGCCGGCTGCGCGACCTCAAGGCCGAGCGTCGCCGCGTCGGGGCCGACCTCGTCATCGCCGTGGCGGGTTGCGTGGCGCAGGCCGAGGGCGAGGAGATCATCCGGCGCCAGCCCGCGGTCGATATCGTCGTCGGCCCGCAGGCCTATCATCGCCTGCCCGAGCTGCTGGCGCGGGCCGCGCGCGCGACCGACGCACGGCGCGCCGATGGCCGACGCCGGCCCGGCCCCGGCGTGCTCGACACCGAATTTCCCGCCGAGAGCAAGTTCGACCACCTGCCGGCGCCATCCGACGTACGGGCGGGCTCCGCCTTCGTTTCCATCCAGGAGGGCTGCGACAAGTTCTGCACCTTCTGCGTCGTGCCCTACACACGGGGCGCGGAATATTCGCGGCCGGCGACGTCGATCCTGCAGGAGGCCCGTGCCTTGGCGGCGGCGGGAGCGATCGAGATCACGCTGCTCGGGCAGAACGTCAACGCCTATCACGGCGAGGCGCCCGCCACTGCCGGCTCGACCTGGACGCTGGCGCGTCTGATCCGGGCGCTCGCCGAGATCGATGGCCTGGCGCGGATCCGCTACACCACCTCACATCCGCGCGACATGGACGACGATCTCATCGCCGCGCATGGCGATGTGCCGCAACTCATGCCCTACTTGCACCTGCCGGTGCAGTCGGGGTCGGATCGCGTCCTCGAGGCCATGAACCGTGGCCATGGCCGCGACCACTTCCGCCGGCTGGTCGATCGTCTGCGCCATATCAGCCCGGACATCGCCCTGTCGTCCGACTTCATCGTCGGCTTTCCGGGAGAGAGCGATGCCGACTTCGACGACACGATGCGACTGGTCGAGGAGGTCGGCTTCGCGTCGGCCTTCTCCTTCAAGTACAGCCGTCGGCCCGGGACTCCGGGAGCGGCGCTGGACGATCAGGTCGCCGAAAGCACCAAGACGGCGCGTCTCGCCGCGCTGCAATCCCTGCTCGGGCGTCAGCAGCGCGACTTCAATGCCTCCAAGATCGGCGCCACCGTGCCGGTGCTGTTTGCCGGGGCGGGCCGCAGGCCGGGCCAGATCCTGGGCAAGAGCCCGTGGCTGCAGTCCGTTTTCGTGGAAGGGAATGCCGACATGATCGGACGCCTCGCGACCGTGCGGCTGCTGGCGGCCCATCCCCTCAGCCTGGCGGGTGAAATCGCGACGGGTGGGTTGCCGGCCCGGGCGGGCGGGCCGTTCGGGGTCGCCGCATGAGCGCAGTGCCGGTGGGCGCCGGCGTGCGCGCCGCCGACGTGCGTCGCATGACCTTCGATGACAACGCCCTGGTGGCGGCGCTCTACGGCAACCACGATCGGCACCTGGTGCGCCTCGAGCAGCTTGCGAACGTCCAGCTGAGCGCGCGCGGCAACCAGCTTGCGATCGCCGGCACGCCGGACGACGCGACGATCGTGCACAAGGCCCTGGCCGCGCTCTACGAACGGTTGAAGCGCGGCCTGTCGATCGAGATGGCCGACATCGATGCCGCCGTCCGTTTCGCGCGGACGGGCGCCGAGCGCGGCGACGAGGACGGAATCCGTACGCGTCGCCGCACCGTGCAGGCGCGCTCGCCCGGACAGCGCGACTATCTGGCGGCGCTGCGCGAGCGCGACATGGTGTTCGCGCTGGGCCCCGCCGGCAGCGGCAAGACCTATCTTGCGGTCGCCATGGGTGTCTCGCTGCTGCTCGCCGGCAAGGTCGAGCGCATCGTGCTGTCGCGTCCGGCGGTCGAGGCCGGCGAGCGTCTGGGTTTTCTGCCCGGCGACATGAAGGAAAAAATCGATCCCTACCTGCGGCCGCTCTACGACGCCTTGCACGACATGATGCCGGCCGAGCTGATCGCCAATCGCATGGAGTCGGGCGAGATCGAGATTGCGCCGCTCGCCTTCATGCGTGGTCGTACGCTCGCCCACTGCTTCGTCATTCTCGACGAAGCCCAGAACACCACGCCGATGCAGATGCGCATGTTCCTGACGCGCCTGGGCGAAGGCTCGCGCATGGTGATCACCGGCGATCCCAGCCAGACCGATTTGCCGGGTGGCCAGAAATCGGGTCTGAACGACGCGGTCGACACGTTGAAGGACGTCGAGGGCGTGCGCTTCGTGCGGCTGACCTCCAAGGACGTCGTCCGCCACGATCTCGTGACCCGCATCGTCGAGGCCTATGACACGCGCGACAAGAAGACCAAGGGCTAAGCCCTCGGTCGTTTGCACGGTCGTCGTCCTCGATGCGGGATGGGCCAGGGCGTTGCCCGATGCCGCGAAACTGGCAAGGCGTGCGGTACGTGCGGCGTTCGCCGGCGCGAGACGCAGCGGCCGCCGCTCGCTCAACGTCGCGCTGGCCGACGACAGGGGCGTGCGCCTGCTGAACGCGCGCGACCGCAATAAGGACAAGCCGACCAACGTTCTGTCCTACCCTTCGGGCGAGCGCGACTTTCTGGGCGACATCGTGCTGGCGCGTCAGACCGTATGGCGTGAGGCGCGCGCCCAGAAGAAGACGCCGGCCGACCATCTCACGCATCTGGTGGTGCATGGAACGTTGCACCTGCTGGGCTACGACCATGAGACCAGCGATGCCGACGCCGAACGCATGGAAGCGCTCGAACGCCGCATCGTCGCCCGGTTCGGCATCGCCGATCCCTATGAGGCGCGCTAGGTCCTTCCAGCGACGTCAGGGCTCGGTCGAACGGAAAGGGTGCTCGTCAGCCAGCTTCCTGGTCAGTGCCCGCAGGCGTGGCATCCGCACCTCCGTGTCCACGCCGAGGCCGCGTGCGAGGCGCTCGGCGACGAACGCGGTCACGTCCGCCTGTGTCAGGCGTCCGAACAGCAGATAGGGCTCATGCCCAGCCATCGTGGAGTCGATGGTGGCAAGCGCGTTCGTCATCTGCGCCATGCAGTCATCGATCCAGGGCTGGTGCAACTTCTCCGGCGGACAATGGTTGCGGTGGTAGGCGGCCTGAAGTCCCTTGTCGCAGGCGCCCATCATGATCGCAGCAACCCTCAGGACGGCGCGCCGGTCGATGCCGGAGACCGGTGTCAGGGCGCGGTCGCGACCATGGGCCTCATCGAGATGGTCGACGATGGCGCCGCTGTCGACCAGCGTCTCGCCGCTGTCGAGCACCAGTGCGGGAATGCGGCCGAGGGGATTGCGGGCCCTCACCTCGGCACGGTTCGCAAAGCCGGAAAGCGGTCGTTGCTCGAAGGGCATGCCATAGGCTTCGAGGGTGATGGCGACGCGGCGCGTGTACGGCGAACGGTTCACCCCGATCAACAGCATCGCGAGTCCGATCCTTGTATGTGCCTAGAGCATTTCGAGCGGCTGTTTGCCCTTGGGGGGCGGGAAGGCGCGATCGAGTTCGGCCAGGATCTGTGGCGAGAGGCTGAGCTCGAGCGCGCCGAGATTTTCCTTCACGCGCTCGCGGCTCGCCGACTTGGGAATGGTGACGACGCCGGGCTGGGCGAGCAGCCAGGCGAGCGCGAGTTGCGCCGGCGTGCAGCCGATGCCCTGGGCAAGGCTCTTGAGCGCGGCCTTGCGCAGCAGCGCACCCTGGTCAAGCGGCGAGTAGGCCATCAGGGGGATCGAGCGTTTGCGCATCCACGGCAGCAGGTCGAATTCCGGGCCGCGCCGCGAGAGACAGTAGAGTACCTGGTTGCTGGCATTGAAGCCCTTGTCGAGGCGGCAGGCGTCCTCCATGTCGCTGAGGTCGAAGTTGCTCACTCCGAAATCGCCGATCTTTCCCGCCTCGCGCAGGCGAAGGAACGCGTCGAAGGTCTCCTCGATGCGCGCCCCGCCCCGCCAGTGCAGCAGATAGAGGTCGATCCGCTCGATCCGCATGCGCTTGAGGCTGCGTTCGCAGGCCGCGATCGTGCCGGCGCGGGAGGCATTGTGCGGATAGACCTTGCTCACGATGAAGGGGCGCCCGCTGCGACCGGCGATCGCCTCGCCCACGATCTCCTCGGCGCTGCCGTCGCCGTACATTTCGGCGGTGTCGATCAGCGGATAGCCGAGGTCGAGCCCGTATTTCAGCGAATCCAGCTCCTCGGCCCGCCGTCGCGGGCTCTCGCCCATCCGCCAGGTGCCGAGGCCGAGGACCGGTATCGCCGCGCCGGAGGGTAATTTGCAGGAACGCATCAGGAACTTCCGCGATTGCAACGCCGGGCCGATAGCCTATCTTAGGAACCATGCCCGATTCCACAGCGCACAGTACGCGGCCGGGCGAGATCGGCCCGGCTTCGACCAGAGAACCCCTTGAGGAGCCGGCGCCTTGGCCAGTTCCCGAGGCTCCGTCGACGGGTGGCTTGTTGCGCGCCATTCTGCGCCGCCTGCGCCGCCGCGAGAAGAACGAGGCGGTCCGCGAGGCCATCGAGGAACTGATCGAGGAAACGCCCGAGAGCGATACGCCGATCAGCGAGGACCAGCGGGTCCTTCTCGCCAACATCCTGAAGCTGCGCGACAAGACGGTGGCCGACGTCATGGTGCCGCGAGTCGACATCGTCGCCATCGCCGCCGACACGCCTCTCGACGAGGTCGTGCGGATGATCCAGACCGAGGCCCACTCGCGCTATCCGGTCTATCGCGAGGCGCTCGACGACGTGATTGGCATGATCCACATCAAGGACGTGCTGGCCTACTGGGGCACGGCAAAGAAATTCAATCTTCGCGACATCCTGCGCCGGGTCGTCTTCGTGGCGCCGACGCTGCCGGTGCTCGACATGCTGCTCGACATGCGCCGCTCGCGTACGCACATGGCGCTGGTGGTCGACGAGTTCGGCGGCACCGACGGCCTGCTCACCATCGAGGACCTGGTCGAGGAGATCGTGGGCGAGATCGAGGACGAGCATGACGTCGCCGAAACGCCGACGGTCGCCCGCCGCGTCGACGGTACCATCGACGTCAATGGCCGCACGCCCATCGAGCTTCTCGAGCAGGAGATCGGCCGCGTGCTGTCGGAGGATGAACGGCGCGAGATCGATACCGTGGGCGGCCTGATCTTCTCCCTGCTCGGCCGCATCCCCGAGCGTGGCGAGGTGGTCCGCCATCCCTCCGGCGTGGAGTTCGAAGTGCTCGATGTCGATCCGCGGCGCATCCGTCGTCTGCGCGTGCGGCAACCGACATCGTCCCGGTCCGCCGCCTGATCGCCGCGCTCCTGCGATGAAGCTGCGGGGATGGCGCGCCGGCGGCGCGGCTTTTCTGGCCGGTGCGCTCGCGGCCTTGGCGATGCCGCCGCTCTATTGGCTGCCGCTGGCCGTCGTGGGCATGGTCGTCTTCGTCTGGCTCTGGGAGACGGCCTCCGGGCCGCGAAGCGCGCTGCTGCGCGGCTGGGCCTGGGGCATCGGTCATTTCGCCGTCGGCTCCTACTGGATCCTCGAGGCCTTCTCCGTTCCACCGGCCGACTACGAGCTGTTGGGGCTGCCCATCGTCGCCGGCCTGTCGGCGATCCTGGGTTTCTTTCCGGGCCTTGCTGCCGGGACGGCAAGCTGGGCCGTGCTGCGTTGGCCTCGGCTGGCGGGCCGCTATCGCCGTCTCATTCTGCTGGCGATCGCCTGGACCGTCGCCGAGTGGCTGCGTGGCCACGTCTTCACCGGCTATCCGTGGAATCCGCTCGGCCATGTCTGGGCATTCGCCACGCCGTTGCTGCAAGGGGCAGCACTGTTCGGCGTGTACGGCCTCGGTGCCTTCACCTTTCTCGCCCTGGCGGCGCCAACGGCGGGATGGCGGGCATCGGTTGCGGCTCTGGTCGCGATCGGCCTTGCCGGTGCCGCCGGGCAAGCCATCGTGACGCCGGCTGGCGATGGCGGGCCGTTGATCCGCATCGTTCAGCCCAACATCCCGCAATCCGAGAAGTGGCGGCCGGATACCAGAGCCCGGCACCTTGCCAAGCTGGTCGAAATGAGCCGCCGTGATGGCTTCGATCGTCTCGCCGCCGTCATCTGGCCTGAGACTGCGCCGCCTTTCGTCATCGATCCGGCATCCCCGGCGTTGGAGATCATGGCAACTGCGGTGCCGCCCGGCGGCTACCTTCTGACCGGCGCGGCACGCGGCACGGAACGGCGGCAGGACGGCGTGTGGAATTCGCTGCTCGTCATCGATGGCGCCGGCGCCATCGTCGCGCACTACGACAAGGTTCATCTGGTGCCGCTGGGCGAGTACATCCCGTTTCACAAGCAGCTCGCGCCGGTGTCCGGTTTCATCGGCCGCGGCTCGTTCGAAGAGGGCGAGCAGCGCATGACCCTCGGGGTTCCGAACCTGCCGTCCTTCTCGCCGGTGATCTGCTACGAGGTGATCTTTCCGGCGGCGGTGACCGGCCCCGGCGAGCGACCGCGCTGGCTTCTGAACATCACCAACGACGCCTGGTTCGGTCTCTCCAGTGGCCCTTATCAACATCTGACCAGTGCCCGCCTGCGGGCTGTGGAAGAAGGGCTGCCCATGATCCGCGCGGCCAACACCGGCGTGTCCGCCGTGATCGATGCCTACGGCCGGGTCCTGGCGTCTCTCGACATGATGGAGGAGGGCATCATCGACCACCGTCTTCCACAGGCGCGAGAGCCCACACCCTACGGTCGTTGGGGAGACGGGATCCTGTTGGCCGTCCTGGCGCTTCTGGCGGGCGGCATGTTGGTGGGACGGGCATCGAACAACCGACTCCGGCGATAAACTATTCCGAGATTTCAAAGCCCTGAGGTTCAGCTTGCATTCTCTGCAAGAGGGGCTAATGTCATATGCAGCTTAGGCGTGTAGATATGCATTTTTGCACCGGTGGTTTTGCCGACCCCTCGCACTTTTGACGTGTTTTTCACTCCGTTGTCACAGCCTTTTCCCTACGAAGTTGTCACAGCTCTTTCCCTTACGAAATCGTATCAAGAGGAATCTGGACCGATGGCAAGATCACATCCGGTTGACGTTCATGTTGGGGCACGCATGCGGCAGCGGCGTACGCTTCTTGGCATGAGCCAGGAGAAACTCGGAACGGCCGTCGGGCTGACGTTTCAGCAAATCCAGAAGTACGAGCGCGGGTCCAACCGCATTGGCTCGAGCCGGCTGTTCGAGTTCGCCAAGGTTCTGGACGTGCCGGTGTCGTATTTCTTCGACGAGATGCCGGCCAATGCGCTGGCGGGCCGGCCGATGTCGGGTCGCGGGCGCAAGGGCTTCGGCGAGACCGGCACGCCGTTCGAGCAGGAGAAGGACCCGCTGATCAAGCGCGAGACCCTCGAACTGGTGCGCGCCTACTACAAAATCCGCGAAGCCCGGGTGCGCAAGCGCATCTTCGAGATGGTCAAGGCCGTGGGTGCGGCAAGCCATGCCGAGGCCCTGGGCGGTCGCAAGGGCCGTTGATGGCTCCTGCGTCGACCGGGACCCCGTGGAGGGGGGGAGACGGTAGGGCGCAGGTGACCTCTCTGTGAACCTCTTGATTTCTACCGATAATTGGAGTTTTTAGCGGCGCGGCCTCGATGGTCGATGCCGCCGCGGACGGATTTGGACGACTTGCCACCGCGCAAATAAAGGCTAAGCCGGACGTTGGCGGCCCTGCCGCCCTGCCCGGAGTCCAGTGTGAACCGTGGGAGGGCATTATGGCGCTCAAAGACTATCTCTTCACAAGCGAGTCGGTTTCCGAAGGTCATCCGGACAAGGTCTGTGACCAGATCTCGGATGCCATCCTCGACGCCTTCATCGCCAATGACGTGAAGCTCGGCCATGCCGACGACAGCCATGCCAACACGCGCTTGGGTTGCGAGACGCTGGCCACGACCAACAAGATCATAATCGCCGGCGAAGGTCGCGCCTCCGAGCCGTACATGAAGAAGTACGGCAGTCAGACCATCGTCAACCGCGAGGCCATCAGCGAGATCGCTCGCAACGTGGTGCGCGAGATCGGCTACGACCAGAACGGCTTCAGCTTCCATGGTGCCGATGTCGACGTCCTGTTGCACGGCCAGTCACCCGACATCGCCATGGGTGTCGACGCCAAGAAGAAGGGCGGCAATCTCGGCGACCAGGAAGGCGCCGGCGACCAGGGCCTGATGTTCGGCTTCGCCTGCCGCGACAGCGAGGAATACGAGAAGGGCTCGTTCATGCCGGCCCCGATCTATTTTTCGCATCGTATTCTCGAAGCCTTGAGCAAGGCGCGCCGCTCCGGCGAACTGCCCGATCTGCAGCCCGACGCCAAGAGCCAGGTGACGGTTCGTTATGTGGACGGCAAGGCCGTTGGCGCCGCCAAGGTCGTGGTTTCGACGCAGCACCGCGAGACCAATGCCAAGGGCAAGAAATACAACTCCGGCCTGATCCGCGAGATGATCGCGGGCCATGTCGAGAAGTCGCTGCCCAAGGGCTGGATGCCCAGGAAGGCGGCCGACTTCTTCGTCAATCCGACCGGCAACTTCGTCGTCGGCGGTCCCGACGGCGATTGCGGCCTGACCGGCCGCAAGATCATCGTCGACACCTACGGCGGCTTCGCGCCGCACGGCGGCGGCGCCTTCTCGGGCAAGGACCCGACCAAGGTCGACCGCTCGGCGGCCTATGCCGCCCGCTATCTCGCCAAGAACGTGGTGGCCGCGGGCCTCGCCGACCGTTGCCTGATCCAGGTGGCCTATGCGATCGGCGTCGCCGATCCGATGTCGCTCTATGTCGACACGCAGGGCACCGGCAAGGTCGACGAGCGCAAGCTGGAGAAGATCCTCTCCGACATCTTCCCGCTGCGCCCGACCAACATTCGCCGTGGCCTGCAGCTCAACAAGCCGATCTACCAACGCACGGCAGCCTACGGACATTTCGGCCGCAAGCCCGAACGTGACGGCGGCTTTTCTTGGGAACGCACGGATCTCGTGCCCGAGCTGAAGCGGGCGTTTGGTGCACGCTGAGCCCACAATTCGGCGATAGCGAAGGGCGCGCGGAGTTCTGCTCCGTGCGTCTCCTTTGCGTTAGGAATTTATCCTAAATTATTGATTCTACGCAGAATTTTGGTATTCTCGCGAGGGATGGCTCCTCGGGAGAATGGCGGCTTCCAAGAATCGGTATGGGACGGTGAACACCGCCGGCCGATCGATTCCCTCATGCGGGCGTTGCTCTACATCGTGCAACAGGTCGGCCGGCCGGTCAGCGAAGCCGACATACGGCGGCTTGCCGCCATCCCCGTTTCAGGTCTCGACGAAGGCGCATTCCTGACGGCGGGCACGCGACTTGGGCTGGAGGCCTATGCCGTCGATCTCGGAGCAAGGCGACTGGATGGCCTTCCCATGCCGTTTGCCCTGGTCGGCGCGGCCGATCAGCCCGCCTACGTCGTGGTGGCCGGCGCCGGGGGCCAATGGACGGTGCTCGATGTCGTCGAAGGCCGTGTCTGGCGTCTGGCGACCGACGAGGTGATGGCACTGGGCGCGCGGGCGCTCGTGATCTGCGATGCGGGCGTCCACGAACGACGCCAGGAATGGTACGCGCCGCTGTGGGCCCGCGTTCGGCCAGTCGTCCTGAAGCTCGCCGCGTTGTCGTTCCTCATCAATGTCCTCGGTCTCGCGACGCCGCTTTTCATGATGGTGGTGTTCAACGCGGTGATCGGCGGCGACCGGCGGGCGGACGTCGCCTCGATCATGGCCATGCTCTGCGTCGGCATGCTGGTTGCCTATGCCCTCGACTTCGCGCTGCGCGTGGCGCGCGGCTGGCTCTCGGCGCGAACCGGTGCCAGCCTCGACACGATGCTGAGCGGCGAGGTGCTGCATCACCTGGTGCAGCTTCCCTACCGCCACTTCGAGCGCACGCCGTCGGGCGTCATCGCCGAGCGGCTGCGCCAGCTCGATGTGCTGCGCGGCTTCTTCACCGGGCAGATGCCGGTCCTTGCCATCGACATCGCCTTCGTCGCGCTCTTCCTGGCCGCCACCTTCGCCATCAGTGCCACGCTGGGCATGGTCACGGCGTTGGCCATTCCGGTGTTGATCGGCGTATCGTTGGCCACCCATCGCACCCAGCGCCGTCTCGCCGAGGAGAACTTCCAGGCCCTTGCGGCCAAGAGCTCGACATTGACCGAGACGGTGACCAATGCCGCCACGATCAAGGCGCTCGGACTCGAGGCCGAGGTCGAAAAGCGCTGGCAGGCGCGTGTCGAGCAGTCGGCCTCGACCAGCTTTCGCGCCAACAATCTGGCCAACATTGCCGCCAGCGCCTCGGGGGCCTTGCAGCTCATGGCAGTGCTGGCCATCGTCGCGATCGGCGTTCGCGAGATCGTCGATCATCGCATGACGGTGGGTGCGCTGATCGCCGTCAACATGCTGGCCTCGCGCGCCTTGCAGCCGATGCGCCAGCTGGTGGCGGCCTGGCATCAACTTCAGGCGGTCGCCGCCGCCTTCAGGCGCATCGACGGGCTGATGCACGAAGCCGTCGAGAGTCCTGCCGGAGCACTGGCGCCGATGCCGCCGCTCGTGGGCGACATCGCCTTGGAGCGCGTCACCTATCGTCCCGACGATCATGCCCCCGCGGTCCTGCTGGATGCCGACCTCGACATCGCCGCCGGCGAAATCCTGGGAATCGTGGGGCCATCGGGATCGGGCAAGACCACGATCGCCAATCTCGTCCAGGGATTGTTCCGGCCGTCGGGTGGTCGGGTGCTGGTCGACGGCAGCGACATTGCCCATATCTCGCCGGCGCAGCTTCGCGCCCAGATCGGTTGCGTGCCCCAGGAGCTACAACTCTTCACCGGTTCGGTGCGGGAGAATATCGCCATGGGCGTCGTCAACAAGGATCCCGGCCGTGTCGTGGCTGTGGCCAAGTTCGTCGGCGCGCACGATTTCATCCAGCGTCTGCCGCAGGGCTACAACACGGTGCTGGGCGAACGCGGCCAGGGTCTGTCGATGGGGCAGCGGCAGCTTCTCTGCATCGCCCGCGCCCTGATCCGCAATCCGCGCATCCTCATTCTCGACGAGGCGACCAGCGCCCTCGATCCCGCCACCGAGGAGCAGCTCCTGCGCCAGCTCAAGGCCAACACCCGCGGCCGCACCGTCATCATGATCACCCACCGTCTGGCACCGCTCGCCATCGCCGACCGGGTGGCGCTGGTGATGGACGGCCGCATCGAGCGTGTCGGCCCGCCGACCGAAATCATGGCCTATGCCCGCATCCGCATGGCCGAGGCGAGCCGCGGCCGGAGCGCGCCGGGCTCGGCGGCAGCGCAGTCCGTGGCCCGCGCGATGCTTTCTTAGGGTTGGGAGTCGCTAGGCCAGGTCACCGAAGTCCGGGTCCTCGATGCGGGCCAGCCGTTCCGAGGCCAGCCGCGCGCAGTCGATCAGCAGCGATTTGCGGCGGGCGGCGGCGACCGGCCGGCGCGGCGGCCGGCGCAGGATCTCGCCGCCGTAGGCGTCGGCCACGATCAGGCCGATCTCGTCGGGAATGAGGGCCTGGGGGAAATCGACGGGGACGGCGACGTAGAGCTGGTCGCACCAGTCGAGGTAGTCGGGCCATTTGCCGTCGACGCGCCAATCCTCGATCGACGATTTCACTTCGACGATGACGAGTTCGCCGCCGCGGCTGACGGCGAAGATGTCGGCGCGCCGTCCGTCGGGCAGCGGCAATTCGAGCAGCACCGAATGGCCGGCCTGGCGCATCAGCCGGCAGGCGCCGCGGCAGACGGCGACGGTGACTTCGGGGCGCGCCTGCCGTGCTGCCGGCGATGAGGCGGCAAATGGGATGGGCGGTGTGTCCATGGCGGCGAAACCTAGCGTTTCCCGCGTCGTCTGGCGATTGCGGCCATGCTAACAACAAATCATGTCGTCCCGGGATCTTGCCGACCTCGAAGCCCGCGTGCGGCGCGACCTGGCGTTGATCTCCTATCCCGAGCTGCGCTGGCTGCAGCCGGTCCGCGGACCCGACGGCGAGAAGGTTCTCGACGTGTTGATCGTGGGCGGTGGCCAGGGCGGTCAGGCGTTGTCGTTCAAGCTCAAGCTTGAACGCATCGACAATCACCTGGTGATCGATCGCGGGCCGGCCGGCGCCGAGGGTCCGTGGCGGACGTTCGGCCGCATGAAGACGCTGCGCACCTGGAAGACCGTGACCGGTCCCGATCTGGGCATTCCGAGTCTCACCTACCAGAGCTGGTTCGAGGCGCAGCACGGCAGCGAGGCCTTCGCGCACCTGAACAAGATCGCGCGCGAGAGCTGGAGCGATTACCTGCACTGGCTGCGGCGCGTGCTGGCCCTGCCGATCGAGGTCGGAACGGAATTCCTCGGCGTCGAGCCGTACGGCGCTGTGCTCCGGGTGCGGGTAAAGGATGCCGCGGGCGAGCGAGAGATCCTGGCTCGCCATGTCGTGCTGGCGCACGGCATCGAGGCGAGCGGGCAGTGGACGATGCCGGCGTTCGTCGAGCGCCTGCCGGCCGGTGTGCGCGCCCACTCAGCCGATGCCATCGACTTTGCGGCTCTTGGCGGCCGGCGCGTGGCCGTGCTCGGCGCCGGCGCGTCGGCCTTCGACAATGCCGCGACGGCGCTGGAGGCGGGGGCCGAGGTCCATCTGTTCTGCCGCCGTCCCGAACTGCAGCGGGTCCAGCCCTATAAATGGCTGTCGTTCCCGGCGTTCTTCCGGCACCTGGGCGACCTCGACGACGCCACGCGCTGGAAGTTCATGAATTACGTACTGTCGTTGCGCGAGGCCCTGCCGGCCGAGACCTGGGACCGCGTGACCTCGCACGCTGCCTTCCATCTGCATACCGGTGCGCCGTGGCTCGATGCGCGAAGCGACGGTGCGGCTGCGATCGTCGTCACTCCCGGTGGCGAGCATCGTTTCGATTTCCTGATCTGCGGGACCGGATTCGACGTCGATCTCGGCCTGAGATCGGAACTGGCGGCTGTCGCCCCGCACGTCCGGACCTGGCGCGACGCCTATGCACCGCCGGCCGGGCAGGGCAACGCTCGCCTCGAGCGTTATCCCTATCTTGGGTCGGGCTTCGAGCTGCTGGAGCGCGCGCCGGGTACGGCGCCGTGGCTCGGCCGCATCCGGCTGTTCAATTTCGGCTCGACGCTCAGCTTCGGTCCCAGCGGCTCGTCGATCAACGGTATGAAGTTCGCCGTGCCCCGACTGGTGGAGAGCCTGACCCGCGACCTCTTCCGCGCCGAGGCCGACCGCTTGTGGCAGGGCCTCACAACCTACGACACGCCGGAATTCCCGACGCGCTTGGCGCGCGATCGCTAGGGCCGGATCGTCAGGGTTTCGGCGGGTTGAGGCGGGGTGGCGTGGTATCGACCGGTACCTCCGGCGTCGGCGCGAAGCGCTGGGCCAGCGCCTCGGCGCGGCTGCGATCACGATCCGGCATCTGCTCGGTGGTCTTCTCCCGGATCGCGCGGGATTCAGGGTGTCCGCCGCGTTCGGCGAGCAGGAGCCATTTGTAGCCTTCGACCGGGTCGGAGACGCCCGCCACGCCGCCAACCAGCATGATGCCCAGGGCATTCTGCGCTTCGGTCAACCCCTGCTGCGCCGCACGGCCATACCAGAGCTGGGCTTGCGAAAGGTCGCGGGTGACACCGGCTCCGGCGGCATAGGCGTTGGCCAGCTTGAACTGCGCGGATGCAACGCCGGCCTGCGCGGCGACTTCGAACCAGGAGATTGCCGATTGCAGGATTTTCGCGTTCAACGCCTTGTCGCGCGAGGCGGGGGTACGCACCGCCATGTCACCCAGGGCGAGAGCGGCCTCGGGAACGCCGCTCTCCCGGGCGTGCACCAGCCAGCGCTGGGCGGCGACGAGGTCACGCTTGACGCCGCTGCCGTCGGCAAGCGCCAGGCCAAAGCGCAGCGCGGCGAACGGGTGGCCCTTCTCCGCCGCCTGTCGATAGAGGTTCGCCGCCCGCACCGGGTCGGCATTGGCCGGCCCCATGCTCTCCGACATGGCTCGACCAAGCGCATAGAGGGCGTAGGGGTCACCGCCGGCAGCTGCCTTCTCGAGCCACGCCCGCGCCTGGATGAGGTCTCGTGGGACGCCCTGGCCGCGCAGGTACAGCGTGCCGAGATTGAGCTGGGCGCGGCGGTGGCCTTTTTCCGAGGCACGCTCGAACAATTCGACTGCCCGAGCCTCGTTGCGCGGCGTGCCACCGTCGCCGTGAGCGAAGACCAGCGCCAGCCGGTGGGCGCCTTCGGCCGAGCCGGCGTCGGCGGACTGCTGGATCAGCCGCAGGCCGTCGCGCTGGGCGCCCCGTTCCAACAGGATCGCGCCCAGCCACGCCGCAGCGTCGGCATCGGCTGGCGCCAGCGCTCGCAACGACGTTTCGGCGCCGACCAGATCGCCCGCCCGATAGGCTGCCACCGCCGAACGCAGGGCGGGCGAGACATCGGTCGCTTCGTTCGATTGGGCGTGCGCGACAGTACCGGCGGCGAGAAGTGCCGCGAGCGGCACTGCCCGCCTCGCGATCATTTGGTCTTGAAGGTGTAGGCCTGTGCCGCGGCCTTGGCCTTTTCCAGCTCGTCGGGCTTCAGCGCGCGCGCGGCCTGCTCGATCGCGAGATTGGCGTTGGGTACGTTCCACCGCTCGGCGATCGCCACCCACTTGTAGGCTTCGGCGGCGCTCTTCGGCACGCCCTTGCCCTCGGCATAGCCGCCGGCCAGCGGGATCATCGCCGGCAGGTAGCCGCGCTCGGCGGCGTCGAGCAGCAACGGCGTGGCCTTGCTCACGTCGTAGAGCTTCGACTCGGGATTGCCGTAGACGTAGAGGCCGAGGAGAAACTGGGCGCGTGGATCGCGCTCCTTGGCGAGGGGTTGGAGCTCCTTTTCGGCCGCCGGCATGTCGCCGGCCTGCAGGGCTTTGAGGGCTTCATCGAGCCCGGCGGCGGCGGGCTGCGCCACGAACGCCAGCATCAGGGCCGCGGCGGGAACGCAGAAAAAGGCTCGCAGAGAACGGACGACTCGCACGGACGCAGACTCCCGATAACGGTGGCCGTTGTATGCGGCCAGTATTGGTGGAACGCAGATCGTCTAGCATGGAAATGGGGCCGAAACACGAAGCGAGGATGTTTGCAAACGCGGGAGCAACCCGCATCGGTAGCCCGACATCGAGATCTTCGCGCATTTCCAAATCGCGACGAGCCATCGTGCAGCGGGCTCGCCGAAGTGACGGCGCGAACCGGCTTTGGTCGCCGGCCGATGAGGGAGAAATACGGCTCGGATCCCGCCACTGCCCTTGCCGCATTCCCGAGACGTTCGATGGTGTTGCCGGGCGATCCTCACCCTTTCGCGCAGGCTGACATCAATTTGCATCGGAATTGCTGTCATGAATCAATAATTGGCCAGATAAAATATTGATATAGAACGATAATTATCGAAAATTGACTAAAGATGAAGCAAGCTAGAGTCACCCTTTTTGACTATCTGATGCTTGGAGCATGCACAAATAACTAGGATTCAATAGGGGTAGTCAAAACCAGATATGCAATTTTGCAGGTGACGAACGGCGAGGTCATTTGTTAAGTTGCTTTCATTAGAGGCATAGGTCTCACGTCGTAATTCATTTCTGAAAGGCATTTCACCCAGTTTGGCAGCGCTTCCCAGCCAAGCGCGCCCGCACCCAGCAAAGTTCCACCTAGCCCGCCAGCGGCCCCCAAGCCGCTCATCGAAGTCCCCCTTCCCACACACCCAAGGGCTTCGATAACCCCACACCCAGGCGGGCTCCTAAGGAAGGCCGGTCGTTCCCCAAGCGACCGGCCTTTCGTATTTTCGGCGGTGAACCGTCCACAGACGGTTGCTGCGCCGGCATTGACCCCCGAACGAATTTGAGGAAAAGCGCTACTTGCGTTGTCGGATCGCATGGTAATTGCAGGTTAAATGCAATGTCAGACTTCCCAAAAGCGTCTATCTCAGAAAAAAAATGCAACAAAATCAGGCCTCACAACGGCCGAGATATGCATTTTTGCAAGTTACACTGAAATCGGCTCATGTTAAGGTAGAGCCATTAAAGCAATTCTTATTCTATTGGTTTCAATATGAAAATTGTCGGCTTTCCCGTTGACGTTTCGCGTTCGCAAGACGGTCGCATCGTGCGCGGCCTGCGAACCCGTCAAGCCCTGATCCAGTCGACCTTGGATCTCATCCAGGCCGGCGATGTCGAGCCGACCTCGGCGGCGATCGCGACCATCGCCGGAGTGTCCAGCCGGGCACTCTTCCAGCACTTCACCAGCCTCGCCGATCTCTATGCGGCGGCGTTCGACCTCGCCGTCAGCCGCGCGTTCGACGGCAACGGGCCTGTGGACACCGCGGCGCCGCTCTCCAATCGCATCGAATTGCTGGTGTCGGACCGGGCCCAGCTCTTCGAGGAGTGGCTTCCGGTGTGGCATTTCGCCGAACGCGTGCGCAGCGTGGCACCGGCGGTTGGTCTGGGCGTCGCCCAGTTGCGCCGGCTGTTGCGCGAGCGTCTGGCCGTCTGGTTCGCAACTGAACTCGGCAATCTCCATCCCGGTGCCCGCGACATGGTGCTCGATTCGCTCGATGTCGCTTTCGGCCTCGATAGTTGGATGAACATGCGCGAGCAGCTTCGGCTGTCTCCGATCCATGCGTCACGCACCTGGCGGTTCACCGCCGAGGCCATCGTGCAGCAGGCCCTTACAGTTCCCAACCAGCCCGTGGCGGTGGCCTAACCAGCCACACGACGAAGCCCCCTTCCCACACCCCAAGGCTTCGTCTTTCACCCAACCCCACCCCAGCCACGGGCCCCACAGGAGGCCGGTCGTTTCCCCAAGCGACCGGCCTTTCCTTTTGCGGACAAAGAAAAAGGCGCCGATTCGGGCGCCTTTCTCCCTGTCGTCAGAGCGAAATCAGGTCTTCGGCTTGACGCGGAACTTCTCGTGGCAGGCACCGCACGCCTTGCCGGTCGCTCCGAACGCCGCGGTCAGGGCGGCCATGTCGCCCGAGCCCGCCGCCACGGCGAGCTTGTCGTAGGCCGCGTCGGCCGCCTTGCTGGCGGCGTCGAAGCCCGCACGGTCACTCCACACCGTCGGCAGTGCCTTGGTCTCGCCCTTGTCGGAGCCGGCCGGGAACAGCTTGACGAAGGCCAATTCGAGCGTCTTGAGCTTGGCAGCCTGCTCGACGGCGCCGCTGGTGGCGCCCTTGGCGTCGATGATGCCCTTGATCGCGCGCATCGCTGCGGCGGTCTGCTTGCGGTTTTCCTTGCGTTGGGCGATCACGTCGCCCTGCGCCAGCGCCATCGTCGCGCCACCAACCATTGCGCCGGCGACGAGCGCGCCGATCACGGCCAAAGCCAGAGTCTTTCTCATGAAGCCATCCCCTTTGAGTTCAATCGGCCGACGGGCCCTTTGGACCTCGACGACCCAGCATTTGTTGCAGAGGTTGGCGTCAAAACGAACAGGATTGGTGGGTCCTCCACCATCACGACTGCGTGTGGTGGGCTCCTTGGGGGCCAAGCCGGCCGGGGATTGTCAGCGTTCCCGAGGGAGTCGATAACGGCGCATGACCGACAAGACTGAACGCAAGATCCGGGTCTGGGATCTGCCCGTCCGACTGTTCCACTGGGCCCTCGTCATCCTGATGGTGGTCTCTTATTTCACTGCTCGGGCCGGCGGGGAGTGGATGAAGTTCCATTTCTGGTCGGGCTACGCGATTCTCACCCTCGTGCTGTTTCGCATCGCCTGGGGTTTCGTCGGCAGCACGACCGCCCGCTTCGCCGATTTCGTGAAAGGCCCGTCGGCGGCCTTTGCGCATTTGCGTGACTTGATGGGACGCGGGCGTCCGCGCGAGGCCGGCCACAATCCCGTCGGCGGGGCGATGGTGATCGTGTTGCTGCTCGCGGTCCTCGCCCAGGTCACCGCGGGACTGTTCTCGGCGGATACCGACACGGGAATGGTCAATGGCCCGCTTGCACTCGTGGTCGCCGACAAGTGGGTCGACAGGGCGACGGCGTTCCACCGCACCTGGATCAACGTTCTTCTGGTGCTGGTGGCGCTTCATGTGTTGGCGGCCGTCGTCTATCTCGTCTGGAAGCGACAGAACCTGATCGGCGCCATGGTCACCGGCCGCAAGCCGCTCGATGACGTGGTGCCGCCGGGCGAACCGGCGCCAAGGCTGATTTTCGCGTCGGGCCGGCTGGCGGTGTCGTTGCTGCTCGCGGCC
>Ga0155465_1140_pt4 | contig 24317 bp, 26 predicted proteins | sample RifCSPhighO2_12_FD_107123 | JGI IMG/M metagenome (GOLD analysis project Ga0155465, IMG submission 107123) | Alphaproteobacteria bacterium RIFCSPHIGHO2_12_FULL_66_14 | reverse complement strand
TCGTCGGCGCGCGGCACCACGAAGCCGTCGACGCCGCGTCGCGCCAGTTCCATGCGCAGAAGCGTCAGGCGCTCTGCCGGGGCGGGTACCGTGCCGAGCCCGTTGTCGGCGCCGGCGAGTTCTGCCCGCCAGGCGGTCAACGCCTTGGTCAATTCGGTATCGGAATCGGGGACGATCAGTTCGACCCACTCCGGGCCGGCCAGTCCTTCTGGGGCGGCGGCCACGCCACGCATCAGGGCATCGAGGGCGGACGGGTCTGGGTCACGGCCGCGCCGGCGCAGGAGCTGAAGAACGTCGTCGGGGGCTGAACTCATGGTGCGCCGGACCCTACGCGGGGCGTCCTGTGGAGGCAAACTGAGCAATATTTGTTCTTTCGCTAATGCGAAATGCTAAAATATTGTGCCTCATGCGTCAAACGCATGGCAGGAGTTCCACTCCCAGACTTATCGTTGTAACTCAAGGCTCTATATTTGCTTAGTGCGATGCAGCATCGCGTATCGCGTCGCACCATTAGAGGAGAGTACCATGATGACCCAGCCGATTCAGATGTTTGAAAGTCTGACCAGCGAAACTGCGCCGGCAGGGAGGAAAGAAACCGTGAAGGCCGGCTTTTCCCTCGCCGACCGCCAGATGATCGAATTGCGCGCGCGCTATGCCCGCGCCGAACTCATGGCCAACGCCCTGGGCGATGCCCTGTTGTGGCTGGGCCGCCAGTACGGCCGCCTCGTGGCGGGGCTCAAGGCGGACCTCAAGTTGCGCGCAGCCGAGTCGCAGCTGCTGCGCATGACCGACCGCGAACTGGCCGACCTCGGGCTCGCCCGTGGCGACATTCCGTTCGCCGTCCGCGAGGCCGCCGAAGGCCTCGCGCCGCAGATCGATGCCGTCACCGGCAACGTTGTTGCGGCCAACCAGAACCTGCACCGCGCCGCGTAAGCGTCTTTAGCGTAGCGTAAGCGTAAGCGTACAAAGGGCCGGCGAAAGCCGGCCCTTTTTCGTTGCGGCTTTCGGCGGCGATCGGGTGCTAGCACTGCCAGCATCCGCTCACGCAGATGTGAACGGATCAAGGTTGCAGATTCAGCAGGAATCTGCCCTGAATTCTGTCAGGCTGACGCTTGATCCGCGTCGGCCTTTTCTTTGGCCATGCCCCGCCCGGCGCCGCCGCCGGTATGTATCCCTGGAGGATGAGGGGAGGTCCCGCGGCCTTTACCGATGTACTGTGCCGTGCGTAGCAAGCAAAGGCTGCCCCCGTCGGAGACCGTCCGGCAGGTGGGGTGGACCGAGGCGCGAACAACGCGTCCGAGGACTGAGTTTCGACGGTCTGCTGCGGCCGCCCCCACGCTTGTCAGGGGTGGGGCCGCAGGGTCAGATTCCTGCAAAGTCACAGGTGGGCGCTCAACCTGTGTCACAACATTTGTCTCAACTTGGTGTGACACTGGGGTGTGACACACTCCAGCTCTCCGGCGTGCGGAGAGCTGCTATTCTAAGAACTCCCGGCGCAGCAGCAGGCTGCGCCACCAGGCGCCGCCGGTCTCGAGATCGAGGCGGTGTTCGAAGATCAGCCCGCACCGGGCGTAGGTCGAAAGTATCAGCGCCGCCTGTTCCACCAGCAGCCCGCTCAGCAACACGCGGCCGCCCGGTCGCACCGCCTGTGCGAACGACGGGGCGAGATCGACCAGCGGGCCGGCGAGGATGTTGGCGACGATGAGATCGTACGGTGCGCGCGCGGCGATCTCGGGCGCCTGGAGGCCTGAAGCGACGACGAAGCGGCAGAGTGTGCCGACGCCGTTCAGGCCGGCGTTCTCTTCCGCCACCGCCGCCGCCTCGGCGTCGTTGTCGCCGCCCAGCACCGGGCGTCGCCACAGCTTGGCCATGGCAATGGCGAGGATGCCGCTGCCGCAGCCGACATCGACCGCATTGGCGGTTTCCGACGGATCGAGCGTCGCCAGCAGTTCCAGGCAGCCGCGCGTGGTGGCGTGGGTGCCGGTGCCGAAGGCGAGGCCGGCATCGATGCGCAGGGGCAGCAGGCCGGTCGGCCGGCCGTCGGCCACGTGCGAGGGATAGACCCAGAAGGGTCCGACCGCGAAAGGCCGGAACGAGCGCTGGTTCTCCGCCACCCAATCCTTGTCCGGAAGATCCTCCCAGTGCCAACCGGCGTCGATCGCCCCCCGAACCGGGGACCGGTCGCCGTCGCCGTAGATTTCGATCCGCCAGGGTCCGTCGCGCGAGACCTCATGGCTGGTGACGACGAAGCCCCTCTCCGCCAGGTGCTCGAGGGTCTGTTCTCGCGCGACGCGATCGGCAGCCGCAACGACGGTCCAGGCCTTCCAGCCGCTCACGCGGCCTCGATGAAGCTGTCGAGCACCTTCTTGGGGCCGGCCTTCTCGAAATCGATGTCGAGCTTGTTGCCGTCGACCGCGACGATGCGGCCGTAGCCGAACTTCTGGTGGAACACGCGCTGGCCGACGCCGAGGTCGGGCTTGTCGCCCTCGACGGCGCGGCGGTCGTCCAGGGTCTCGTCGCGCCAGCGCGTGCGTCGTGCGCCGCCGGTGCCGAGGCTCTCGTAGTCGAAGCCGCTCGCCTGGTCGCGCAGGCCGCCGTGATGGCCGGCCGAATAGGTGGCGTAGAGGCCAGCGTCGCTGCTTTCGGCTAGGTGGCCGGTCGGCAGCTCGCGCAGGAAGCGCGACGGGATCGCGGCCTGCCACTGGTTGAAGATACGCCGGTTGGCGGCGAAGGAGACATAGGCCCGCTTGCGCGCACGCGTCAGGCCGACATAGGCCAGGCGCCGTTCTTCCTCGAGTCCGGCCAGCCCCTTGTCGTCGAGCGCGCGCTGGTTGGGGAACAGGCCTTCCTCCCAGCCCGGCAGGAACACGGTGTCGAACTCCAGCCCCTTGGCGGCGTGCAAGGTCATGAGGCTCACCATGTCGGTGTCGCTGCGGTCGGCCATGTCGGTCAGCAGCGCTACGTGCTCGAGGAAGGCCGGCAGCGAGTCGAATTCCTGCAGGGCGTTGGTGAGTTCCTTCAGGTTCTCCAGCCGGCCCTCGGCTTCGACCGAGCGGTCGAGCCGCAGCATGTCGGTGTAGCCCGATTCGTCGAGCAGGGTCTCGACCACCTCGACGTGGCTCATGCCGTCGAGCATGGCGCGCCAGCGCTCGAAGTTGCGGATCAGGTCGCCGAGCGACTTGCGCGGCCGGGCCTTCAGCTCGTCGGTCTCGAGCGCACGACGCGTCGCCTCGAACAGCGAGATCTTCTGGCTGCGCTGGATCTGCCGCAGCGTGCGCAGCGCCGATTCGCCCAGACCGCGGCGCGGGGTGTTGTAGATGCGCTCGAAGGCGAGGTCGTCATCGTGCTGCACCGTGACGCGGCAGTAGGCCAGGGCGTCGCGGATCTCCTGGCGCTCGTAGAAGCGCGGGCCGCCGATCACCCGATAGGGCAGGCCCATGGTGATGAAGCGTTCCTCGAACTCGCGAGTCTGGAAGCCAGCGCGCACCAGGATGGCGATCTGGGCGAGCTTCTGCTTGTCGCGCTGCAGCGCCTCGATCTCCTCTCCGATGCCGCGGGCCTCCTCGTCGCCGTCCCAGACGCCGCGCACCGCGATGCGTTCGCCTTCCTTCATCTCCGTCCACAGCGTTTTTCCGAGGCGACCCTCGTTGTGGGAGATGAGGTGCGAGGCGGCGGCCAGGATGTGCGGTGTCGAGCGGTAGTTGCGCTCCAGGCGAACGATGGTGGCGCCGGGGAAATCCTTCTCGAAGCGCAGGATGTTGCCGACTTCGGCGCCGCGCCAGCCGTAGATCGACTGGTCGTCGTCGCCGACGCAGCAGACATCCTCGGTGCCCTGCGCCAGCAGCCGCAGCCACAGATACTGCGCCACGTTGGTATCCTGGTATTCGTCGACCAGGATGTGGCGGAAGCGGCGGTGATACTGCGCAAGCACGTCGGGGTGCTTCTGCCACAGGGTCACGCAATGCATGACGAGGTCGCCGAAATCGACGGCATTCACTTCGGCGAGGCGCTCCTGGTACTGGCGGTAGATCTCGGCGGCCTTGCCGCCGGCAAATTCACCGGCCTCGTCGCCCGAGACCTTGTCGGGCGTGAGTGCACGGTCCTTCCAGCGCTGGATGATGCCGCTCAGCACGCGTGCCGGCCATTTCTTGTCGTCGATGCCCTCGGCCTGCAGCAGCTGCTTGATCAGCCGCGTCTGGTCGTCGGTGTCGAGGATGGTGAAATTGCTCTTGAGACCCACCAACTCGGCGTGTCGGCGCAGCACGCGCACGCCGATCGCATGGAAGGTGCCGAGCCACATGCCGTCGGCCGCGCCACCGATCAGCGAGGCCACGCGGTCGAGCATCTCGCGCGCCGCCTTGTTGGTAAAGGTGACCGCCAGGATCTGCGAGGTCCGCGCCCGGCCGGTGATCAGAAGATGGGCGATGCGCGAGGTGAGGACCCGGGTCTTGCCGGTGCCGGCACCGGCCAGCACCAGCAAAGGCCCGCCCTGGTGGGTCACGGCCACGCGTTGTTCCTCGTTCAGCCCGTCGAGATGGGCTGTGGACGCAACGGCGCGCCGCGCCGGCTCGGGCTGGGCCGGGGCGGGATCGTCGGTGATTTCGAACGGGTCGGCGGGGGGCGCCATGCACCGTCATATAGCAATCGGCGCGGCGGACGCCTATCTTCCAGACTGTGGACGCGCCCACTGTAAACGGCCCATTGTCAAAGTAGGGGTGTACGAATGGCCCGAGGGTTGAACGGTTCCGCAAACGGTACGGGCCACTGGCCAACCGGCCAGGAAGGCGTCGAGGCCCGGATACCCGGCCGGTCGTCCGGCTTGCCGCCGGCCATTGCCGAAGTACTGCCGGCCGTGGTCGGACTCAAGACGACCATCCCGGAGAGCCGCCGTTCGGCCCAGACCCTGGGCTCCGAGCGCGAGGGCCACGGCATTGTGATCGACGACGAAGGCCTGATCGTCACCATCGGCTACCTGATCATGGAAGCCGACACCGTCACCATCACCGACATCGACGGCACCGAGTGGCCCGCCCACATCGTGGGCTACGACTACGAAAGCGGTTTCGGCCTGGTGCGCACCGAAATGCCGCTGGCCGTCAAGCCAATGCGGTTCGGCGATTCGGACACGCTGTCGCTGCGCAGCGAGGCCGTCGTTGCCGGCTTGGGCGGCGAGAAGGCGACGCTCAAGGTCAAGGTCGCCAGTCGCCGCGAGTTCGCGGGCTATTGGGAATATCTGCTCGACAACGCGATCTTCACCGTCCCTGCGTATCCGCTGTGGGGCGGTTCAGCGCTGGTCGACGCCGACGGCACGCTGCTGGGCGTCGGCTCGCTGCTGGTCCAGGAGGCGCTGGGACCGGGCGCACCGGCCTTTCCCGGCAACATGTACGTGCCGATCAACCGGCTGAAGCCGATCTTTTCCGAGCTGGTGGCCAACGGCCGGCTGTCGACGCCGCCCCGGCCCTGGCTCGGGGTCTACACGGTCGAGCACATGGGGCAGCTCGTGATCGGCGGCATTTCCGATGCCGGCCCGGCCGATCGCGCCGGCCTGCAGCGCGGTGACATCCTGCATGCGCTGAACGACGAGGTGCTGGACGATGTCGCCGACTTCTATCGCAAGCTGTGGGAGAGCGGCCCTGCCGGCACGACCGTGAGGCTGCGCATGGAGCGCGACAACGACGCCTTCGAGGTCGCAGTCCGTTCCGGCGATCGGGCGCGCTATCACAAATACGGCGCCGACTGACAGTCCGGCGCCTGCGGGCCGCCTGTGAATAGTCCGGCACGTCGCGCTTTGACTTGGGCCGCGCGCGCTGCATAGGTTCGTCGCGAACGTCGACAGCGCAAGGGAGTTGCATCAATGGCCAGGGCCTTCGCCTCGCAGGCGGACATGGTGGACAAGAAGATCACCTTCAGCCGCCTGTCCGAGCACGCCTATGCGTTCACGGCCGAGGGCGATCCCAACACCGGAATCGTGGTCGGCGACGACGCGGTGATGGTGATCGATGCTCAGGCGACGCCAAAAATGGCCGAACAGGTAATCGAGCGCATCCGCACCGTCACCGACAAGCCGATCAAGTATGTGGTGCTGTCACACTATCATGCGGTCCGCGTGCTCGGCGCCAGCGGCTACAATCCCGAGCACATCATCTGCAGCGAAGCGACGCGCGAGATGATCGTCGAGCGCGGCGCGCAGGACTACAAATCCGAGCTCCAGCGCTTCCCGCGGCTGTTCCAGGCGGCCGAGACCATTCCGGGCCTCACTTGGCCCACCATCACCTTCAACGACCGCATGACCCTGTGGCTGGGCAAGCTGCAGGTCGACATCATCCATGCCGGGCGTGGCCACACCAAGGGCGACACGATCGTCTGGTTGCCCGAGGAACGCACGCTGTTCAGCGGCGACCTCGTCGAATACGGCGCCACGCCCTATTGCGGAGATGCACACTACAAGGACTGGCCCGAGACGCTGCAGAAGCTGCGCGATCTCAAGGCCGAGGCGCTGGTGCCGGGGCGCGGCGATGCGCTGATCGGCGAGGGCGCCGTGGAAGAGGGCATCGCCGGCACGCAAGGGTTCCTGGCCGACCTCTACAAGGCCGTGTCGGCCAGTGCGGACGCCGGAGATTCGCTTAAGAATGCCTATGACAAGGCGATGGCGGCACTGCAGCCGCGCTACGGCAACTGGGTGATCTTCGAGCACTGCATGCCGTTCGACGTGTCGCGCGCCTACGACGAGGCCAAGGGCCTCGACCATCCGCGCATCTGGACGGCCGAGCGCGACATCGAGATGTGGGCGGCGCTGGAAAAGGGCACCTGAACCAGGCTCCATGGGCTCGTACGTATACCGCCGCTATCCATATCGGCGGCCAACCGAACTCGACGGCGGGAGCAGGCGCCGGCCGATCGTGATCGTGGGGGCTGGTATCGCCGGCCCGACGCTTGCCCTGGCACTGGCGGCGCGGGGCGTGGCGTCGGTCGTGCTCGACGAAGACGACTCGGTGAGCAACGGCAGTCGGTCGATCTGCCAGGCCAAGCACAGCCTCGAGGTCTGGGACCGCTTCGGCATCGCCCAACGCATGGTCGACAAGGGCATCACCTGGGAACAGGGCGAGGTCTATCTCCACGACAGGCCGATCTACCACTTCGATCTGGCGCCCGAACCCGGCCACAAATTTCCTGCCTTCGTGAATCTGCAGCAGTATTACGTCGAGGAGTATCTCTTCGACCGCTGCCTTGCCGAGAAGCTGATCGAGCTGCGGTTCCGCAACAAGGTCGTGGGCGTGCGGCCGGGCCCGGACTCGGTGTCGGTCGATGTCGAGACGCCGGACGGCCGCTATGCGCTCGAGGCCGGCTGGCTGGTCGCGTGCGACGGCGTGCGCAGCACGGTGCGGCACCTGCTCGATCTGCCCTTTCCCGGCGAGGTCTTCCACGACCAGTTCCTGATCGCTGACATCCGCTTCACCAGCGAACAGCCGAAGGAGCGGCGCTTCTGGTTCTATCCGCCGTTTCACCCGACCAATTCCGTGCTGCTGCACCGCCAGGCCGACAACGTGCTGCGCGTCGACTTCCAGCTCGGCCGCGATGCCGATCCCGAGGAGGAGAAGAAGCCGGCGAACGTCGATCGCCGCCTGCGCCAGATGTTCGGTCCCGACGCCACCTGGGAACACGAATGGACCAGCGTCTACACCTTCACCTGCCGCATGATGGAACGCTTCGTGGAGGGCCGAGTGATCTTCGCCGGCGATGCCGCCCATGTCGTCTCGCCGTTCGGGGCGCGCGGCGGCAACGCGGCGGTGGCCGACGTTGACAATCTCGCCTGGAAGCTGGCGCGCGTACTCGCCGGCAGTTCGCCGGTTTCGTTGCTCGACAGCTATTGCAGCGAACGCCGCGCCGCCGCGCGCGAGAACATCCTGAACTCCACGCGCAGCACCGACTTCATCACACCGAAGTTTCCGGCATCGCGCGCCTTCCGTGACGCCACCTTGGCGCTGGCGCGGGACTTTCCCTTTGCCCGGACCCTGGTGAACAGCGGTCGGCTGTCGGTGCCGACCGTCCAGCCCGGGTCGCCGCTGGACACGCCGGACGGCGACGCCGACTGGTTGCGCGGGCCGGCGCCGGGCTCGGCGATGGTCGACGCGCCGGTGGCCAACGGCGATGGCGGCTTCCTGATCGACCATGTCGGACCGGGATTCACGCTGTTGTCCTTCGCCCCGCGGACCGCCGACCTGCCCGAATTGCCGGCCGGCGTAGCCGGCCTGATGGTGGCGCGTGAAGGGCCTGCGCCGGCCGGATGGACGGCGCTGCGGGATCGCGACGGGCTGGTACGGCAGCGCTACGATGGCCGGGCCGGCACGGCCTATCTGATTCGTCCGGATCGCTATGTCGCGGCGCGCTGGCGGCGGCCGGATACGACGGAACTGGCGGCCGCGCTGCGGCGTTCCACCGGTCACGGCTGAAGGAGAAGGCAATGGCGGAAGCGGCTTCCGGAGCGCTGCGGCGCACGCTCAATCTCGGTCGGCCCGACGAGGTCTACAATGCCATCGTCGATGCGCATAGGGATCTGAACGACGAGCAGTGCCGCGCCTTCGACGCGGGATTGATCCTGCTGCTTGCCAACCATGTCGGCGACGCCGGCGTCATCGGCGAGGCGCTGGCGGCCGCCCGCAGCTCGCTGGAAGGCGGCTCCCGATGACCGGACCCCTTGCCGGACGCATCGCGCTGGTCACCGGCGCCGGGCGCGGCAACGGCGCGGCCATTGCCCACGGCCTGGCACAGGCCGGCGCCAGGGTGATCGTGACCGACGTTGACCGCCAGACGGCGCACGACACTGCCGAGGTGATCGTCAAGGCGGGCGGCGACGCGCGTGGCTTCGCCCTTGATGTCACCGATGAAGTGGGCTGCGGTAGGCTTGCCGAGGATATTGCCCTGCTGGTCGGACCGATCCGCATCCTGGTGAACAACGCCGGCATTTTTCTGCGCGGCAATTTTACCGCGGCCGAGGGCAGGGAACGCTGGAGTCGGACCATGGCGGTGAACGTGCAGGGGACCTTCAATGTCACGATGGCCTTCGTCGAACAATTGAAGCAGACCCATGGCACGATCGTGAATGTCGCTTCGACCAATTCGTTCGTGGCGCCAGCCGGCAGCGGCGCCTACCCGGTCTCCAAGGGCGCCATCGCCCAGTTCACGCGCGGCCTGGCGGCCGAACTGGCGCCCGACGGGGTGCGGGTGAACGCCATCGCGCCCGGCATCATCGCCACGGCGATGACCGAAGTGACGCGGGCCGATCCCAAACGCCTGGAGTCATTCCTCTCCCATGTGCCGATGAAGCGTGTCGGTCAGCCGGAGGAGCTGGTTGGCCCGGTGGTCTTTCTCTGCTCCGATGCCGCGAGCTACGTGACGGGGGTCGTTCTGCCCGTCGATGGGGGATACCTTGCCGTCTAAGCCAGCATCAGTCTCCGTTCGCCCGGCGACCGTCGACGACGTCGATCTCCTCCATCGCTTCTCGGTCGATCTCGCGACCTATGAAGACGAGCCCGATGCCGTCGCCTCGACGCCCCAGACCCTGGCCCGCGACGGTTTCGGTGCCGACCCGAAGTTCGCCGCCATGATCGCCGAGCGCGGCGGCACGCCGGTCGGCTTCGCGCTCTACACCTTCAATTATTCGGTCTGGACGGCAGCGCGCGGTATTTTCATCGAAGATATCTGGGTCGTGCCGGGGGAGCGCCGCGGCGGTGTCGCCCGCGCCTTGATGGCGGCACTCGCCCGCGAGGGCGCCGCCAAAGGCTTTAAGCGCATCGACCTCAATGTGCTCGACTGGAATCCGGCGCGCGGCTTCTATGAGCGCCTGGGCTTCCGCTGGATCCGCAACTGGCTGCCGTATCGGCTGAGTGGCGAGGCGCTCGCGAAGCTCGCCACTTCTTCGGCCCTTACTTCTTCGAAAGACCCATGACTCTGCCGGCCTTGGCCGGTTTGGGCAGCAGCCGGTGCATCACCCACAGGCTCTCCAGCCGTTCGGCCACCGGCACCGGCCAGGGCGCGGAGCGGCGCGAGGCATAGTCGATGTTCATCACGATGGTCTCGTTGGTCGCCGCCAGGTAGCCCTGCTCGGCATGGAACATCTCGTGGAAGAGATGGACCTTCTTGCCGTCGCGCGCGAGAAGCTGGGTGGCGAAGCGCATCGGCGCGCCTTCCTTCATCTCGCGATCGTAGGTGACATGGGTTTCGAGCACGAAGGTCATGCCGAGTTTGCTGTCGACGTAGCGGCGGCCCAACCCCATGTTGCGCATGAAGGCGCCCGATGCCTGGTCGAAGGCGGTGACGTAGAAGGCGACATTCATGTGGCCGTTCCAGTCGACCCACTCCGGCAGCACGGTGGAACGATGGGTGTCGAGCGGTGCTGAGGTAACGAGATCGGGCAGTTCATAAGGCAGTGAATCGAGCATGTACGCTACTTCTTCTTGATGCCGATGAGTCGGCCGGCCTGTTTCGGTTTGGGCAAGGTGGCATGCGCCGCCGCCATCTTTTCGATGCGCTCCAGGGCGAAGTCGGGCCATGGCGTGGAACGGCGGCTCGCATAGTCGATGTTCATCAGCATCAACTCGTTGGTGGCGGCGAGATAGCCTTCGCTGGCGTGATACATGGCGTGGATATAGTGCAGGCGCTTGGCATCGTGATCGAGGATCTGGGTGGTGACGCGGAGCTCGTCGCCCTCCTTGACCTCGCGGTCGTAGGTGACGTGGGCCTCCAGCACGAACGTCATGCCGATCTTGTCGCGGGTATATTCGAAGCCGCAGCCGAACTGTTTGCAAAGCGTGTCGGTCGCCTGGTCGAAGGCCACCACGTAGTAGCCGACGTTCATATGGCCGTTCCAGTCGATCCAGTCGGGCTTCACGGTGGCGCGGTGACGGTCGAAGGGGGCGCCAAGATCGAGTTCGATCATGGGGTATGGAGCTAATTTCATGCGGCGGGACCGTAGCGAACAGCCCATGCGCACCGCAAGTTCTCTTCGCAGTCGTTTCAGGGGCAATCGTTTCAAGGAGTATCGAGATGGCCAAGAAGCCGACAGCCGTGGTCCTGGGCGTCGGAGCAGAACGCGGCGTGGGCGCCGGCCTCAGCCGCCGCTTTGCAAAAGAGGGTTGCCACGTGCTGGTCGCCGGACGCACGTCAGCCAAGATCGAGAAGGTCGCCGAGACCATTCGTGCCGCTGGTGGCTCGGCAAATGCCGTCGTGACCGATGGCACCAAGGAAGCCGACGTTGTCGCCCTGTTCGACCGAGCCATGGCCGACGATGCCGAGGGATCTCCGGCCGATCTCGTGGTGTTCAACATGGGCAACAACCAGGCGGTCGATTTCCGCGAGATGACAGCGCAGCATTTCGAGGACTCCTGGCGCGTCGGCTGCTTCGCCGGCTTCCTGTTCGCGCGCGAGGCGGCGCGCCGGCTGGCACCGCTCGGCCGCGGCACCGTGATCTTCACCGGCGCCTCGGGGTCGTTGCGCGGCCGGCCGCGCTTTGCCGCCTTCAATGCCACCAAGGGCGGACTTCGTCTCATGGTGCAGTCGATGGCGCGGGAGTTCGGTCCGCAGGGCATCCATGTCGCACATGTCATCATCGACGGCGGCATCGAGGGCGACCGGCTGCTGTCGCGCATGCCCGACCGCAAGGAGAAGGCCGGCCCCGATGGGCTGCTGGGCATCGAGGCAATCGTCGAGAACTACTGGCACATCCATCGCCAGCCGCGCAGCGCCTGGACGCACGAACTCGATATCCGGCCCTATAGGGAGACGTTCTAGGGTGCGGTCTTCCCCGTCCGCGCACCTTCATACCAGCGCGACATCAGTTCGATGGCGAACCAGGTCAGAATCGAGCTGGCGAGCAGCGCGTACAGCGCATTATGCCAGCCGACCAGGTCGACGATCAGCGCGAACAGCGCCGGCGAGAAGGCATTGACCAGCAGGATCGGCGTCGCGATCAGCCCCAGCACAGCGCCATAACCCTGGGTGCCGAACAGGGCGAGCGGCACGGCGCCGCGCACGATCGTGATCACGCCTTGCGAGGCTCCCAGCAGCAGGGTGAAGGTGACGAGCAGCCAGAACTCGCCGCGCGCCAGCATGAGCAGCAGCAGCGCCGGCGGCAGAACGCCGATGGCGATGCGCGCCACGGTCATGGCCTTGAGGTTCTTTCCGAAGAAGATCTCGACCAGGCGGCCGCCGAACTGGCCATGGCCTTTTAGCGAGGCGACCCACACCGCTGCCGCGCCGGCCAGGCCCGCCGCTTCGAGCAGCGGCACGAGCTGCAGCGACACGACGCCGAACACGAACCCGTTGAGCGACATGATGAGGGCAAATAGGGCGATGCCGATTTTGCGCCGCCGCCCCTCCAGCACCGGGCCGTCCTGCGCCCTCTCGGGAGCCCCTGTCGTGGCGGCTTCCGTCGCCGACTCGCGGCGCGAGAGGCCGAGCCAGTTGAGCGGCAGGCAGACGGCGAGGTTGATGGCGGCGAAGATCAGCAGCGTGCCGCGCCAGCCGTAGGCCTCGTTCAGGTAGTGGCCGATCACCCAGAAGACCGTCGAGGCGTAGGCGCCGTAGAGGGTGAGGTAGGAGATGGCCGCGCGCCCACGGCTCGGCACGGCCTGCACCAGGGCGGCGAACGCCGCGTCATAGAGGCAGCAGCGCATGCCCACGCCGATCACCAGCCAGGCCACCATATATGAGGCGACATCGCCAACCTGCGACAGGCCGAGCAGCCCGGCGGAGACGATGACGGTACCGATCGACATCACCGAGCGGGCGCCGATGCGGTCGATCAGCCGCCCAACCCAGGTCGAGATCAGCCCCATCGTCACCAGCGCGACGCTGAAGCCGAGGAAGATCGTGCTGATGCCCCACCCGGTCTCGGCCGCGATCGGCTTGGCCAGCACGCCCAGGCAGTAATAGCTCGTGCCCCAGGCCGTGATCTGGGTGATGCCGAGCGCATTGACGGAGATCACCAGGGGGTCGCTTCGCCAGCGCCGTTGTTTGCCTTGCATGAGCTCCTGCACCAGATTCCGCGGACTTGACATCTATATTTCTAGTGATATGGATATTGCATGGTTGGACGCAGGCGGCAACGGGAACAAGAGGCGGCCGACGCTCTGGCGGCGTTGGGCAATCGCACGCGTCTGCGCATTTTCAAGCTGCTCGTCCGCGCCGGGCGCGAGGGGGCCAACATCGGCGCCATTCAGCGTGTGCTCGGTATACCCGCAACGACGCTTGGTCATCACCTCGGCACCCTGGCCAAGGCGGGCTTGGTCGACCAGGAACGCCGCAGTCGTGAAGTTGTCTGCACCGCCAACTACAGGGCCGTGAGTGAAATCCTCGACTATGTCAGGGAGGAGTGTTGCGCAGGCCTCGATTCCGGCGCGGCCAGCGAGGCGGCGTGAATTTTTTTGACGGAACATATCTATAAAACTAGTGGAGTAGGCATATGTCGATCCAGACCATCCTGACGGAGGTTCGTACCTGGCGGTCGCTTCGAATGGACCCGGCGTGGGCCACTGTCGTTGCAATTTTTGCCGTGCTCGTCGCCTTCGTGCCGCAACAGGCGGTGGTCTCGGCGGGGTTCACCGCGAAGGCGGTGGGGTCGGTGCTGCCTTTCTTCGCCATATCGATCGGTCTTGCCGCCTATGCCAAGGCGACCGGCGCGGAAAACTTGATCGCCAAGGCTTTCTCGGGCCGTGCGGCGACGATGATCGCCTTCGCGAGCTTGATGGGGGCGCTGTCGCCGTTCTGCTCGTGCGGCGTCATTCCCATCATTGCGGCCCTTCTTGCTTCGGGAGTTCCGCTCGCGCCGGTGATGGCCTTCTGGTTGGCGTCGCCGCTCATGGATCCGTCCATGTTCGCCATCACCACAGGGGTACTCGGCCTTCAGTTCGCGATCGCCAAGACCATCGCCGCCACTGCCGTGGGCTTGCTGGGCGGCTTCGGCGTGTTGGTCATGCAGCGCTCCGGCGTCCTGGTCGAGCCACCTCTGCGCGACGGCATCGGCAATGGCGGCTGCGCCGGTTCGAAGATTCGCAATCCCAAGGCGGTGGCTTGGCGCTACTGGCAGGAACCTGCCCGCCGGGAAGCCTTCTGGACCAGCGTGCGCCAGAACGCGCTCTTTCTCGGTAAATGGCTCGTTCTTGCCTTTGTGGTCGAAAGCCTGATGATCGCCTATGTGCCGGGTGACCTGATTGCAAGTGTTGCCGGTGATGGCGGGTTCCTGTCGATCCTGGGTGCCGCTCTCGTCGGCATTCCAAGCTACCTCAATGGCAACGCTGCGCTGCCCCTGGTCGCTGGACTGATGGACAAGGGCATGTCTCCCGGCGCAGCGATGGCCTTCCTGGTCGGTGGCGGAGTGACATCGATACCGGCGGCTCTCGCGGTATGGGCAGTGGCCCGCCGGCAGGTCTTCGTGGCGTATCTCGCTTTTGCCATCCTTGGCGCCGTCCTCGCCGGTATCGCGTTCCAGGCCGCCGCAGGCTGATCGGCAAAGTTATGGACGCCTTGATGCCCATGACAGCCGAGCAGCTCAACGGCTCGTGCTTCTGCATCACACTCGATCTTGAGCGTCTCCATGCCGCCGTGGCACGGGAGGTGGGCGACCCGGAATTCCCGGCTCGTTACATTCAGCCTCGCGAGCACCTGTTTTCCAACGTGCCCCTTTTCCACGCGGAGCGCGATCTGGAGGAGATGACCCGCGTGGTCCGCATGATCGAAACCGCAGCGCGGCTGCCGGATTACCAAGACGCCGCCTTGGCTTGGGCACCCGACATCGCCCGCTTCGATCCGGGACCGCAAGGCGCGTTTATGGGCTATGACTTCCATCTCGGCGCGGCCGGTCCGAAGCTGATCGAGGTCAACACCAATGCGGGGGGCGCTTTTCTCAATGCCCTGCTCGCGAAGGCGCAGCGCGCCTGTTGCCCGGAGGTGGAGCAGGCCTTCCGACTGCCACTGCTTGGCGATTTCGATGCCGCGCTCATTGGCATGTTCAAGGCGGAATGGGCGCGTCAGCGCGGCGGGGCAATCCTGCGGCGCATCGCTATCGTCGACGACGATCCGGAAGGACAATATCTTTACCCCGAGTTCCTGTTGGCACGCGAAGCCTTCCGACGCCAGGGCGTCGACGCCGTGATCGCCGACGCGTCGGCGCTGCGATATGCCGGGGGCCAGCTATGGGCCGGTGGAACGGCCATTGACCTCGTCTACAACCGCGTCGTCGACTTCTCCCTCGAACGGCCCGAACACGCGGATATGAGGTCAGCGTATCTGGATGCCGCCGTCGTGGTGACGCCCAATCCGCGCAATCACGCGCTTCTCGCCGACAAGCGCAACCTTACCTTGTTCTCGGATCGCTCCTGGCTCGAACGCTTCGGGCTGGACGCGCGGCTCGCCGAAGCGGCGGCCCTGGTCCCGCGTACGGTCCGGGTGTCTCCGGCGAACGCCGGCGGACTGTGGGAGGCGCGCAAGACCTATTTCTTCAAGCCGGCAACTGGCTATGGTGCCAAGGCTGTCTACCGTGGCGACAAGCTGACGCGCAGCGTATGGCGGCAGATCGTTGCGGGAGACTACGTCGCGCAGGAGTTCGCTGCGCCTGGCAAGCGCATGATCGAGATCGATGCGGCCCGCGAGCCGCGCAAGGCCGACATTCGCCTGTACACCTACGATGGGGCTGTGCTGCTGGCTGCCGCGAGGCTCTACCAGGGACAGACGACGAACTTCAGAACGCCGGGCGGAGGATTCGCGCCGGTGTTCTTCATTCGGCCGACCGGCCCATGGGGCGGCCGATCCGGGTGAGGGTTGGCCTAGGTGCGCTTGCGTTCGGGGATTTCCGACCGGTCGCGAAAAATGCGCTTTCCGAGTCGTTCGCCCGTCACCACCATGTCGTCGGCGCCGGAAGAGGGGCCGCCGATGCGCAGGACCGCGTCGCACTTGCCGATCAGCTCGCGGGCGATGGGATGAAAGATCTCGTCGAACACGGCATCGCCGATCTTTTTCGAACCGGCGTGCCTCAGCAGCGGCAGGGCGAACCATTCGCCCAGCACTGGCAGGTGACCCCGCCGGAATACGGCCAGTGCCATGTCCTCCATGGCGTCGACATTGCGCTGGATCAGGACGGGGTCGTCGTTGGTGCCGGAGCGATAGGGACCGGCGACCAGGATCATCATCTGCTCGCTCACAGCGGGATCTCCAGCAGTTCACGTGCGACGAGGTCGGGAGCAGAGAGAATACAGTTGTGACCCGCCTCGATCGGCCTGTAGCGGATATGGGACATCGCCTGAACCTTCTCGTGCGTGCCGGCCGACACAGGATAACGTGGCTTGGTGCAGGCGATGTAGGTCATCGGCCGGCCGTTGCCAGCGGGATGGAAGAGGCGGATCGGCTTGGTGTAGCAGGCGACGGGATGCGGCGTGAGCTGGCGGTGGGTCCAGGCAGCAAGTTCGGGATCGTCGATGATCAGGCTGCCGACCGGTGCGAAGGGCAGCACTTCGGTGCCGTTCACGACCTTCACCATCGTCTTGCGCTTGGCCGCGATCGCCGCTGGGATGCGGCCGAAGATCGATTGCCCGTCCGTTGCGATGCCGCCGTCGATGATCGCCAGGTGCGCTATGCGGCCGGGCACGCGGTCCGTGACGAGGGTGGCGATCAGGCTGCCGAAGCTGTGGCCGACCAGCACGATATCGCGCAGGTCTTCCTTCTCGAGATAGCCGATCGTGTCGGCCAGCAGCACGTCGTTGTCGATGTCGGGTGACAGTTCGGCGGCGCGTTCGCCGACCCCGCGGAAAGGGAGCGTGTGAGTGTCATGTCCGGCAGTGACGAGACGCTCGACGACGAATTTCCATGTCCATGCGCCCATCCAGGCGCCGGGAAGACAAACGAAGGTGGCCATTGCGCCTGCGTCTTAGCACATCGCCGCGCGCGTGCTAGCGTCCGGCAAACAGGAGAATCCCATGGCCAACACCAACCGCCGCATATTGCTGAAGTCGCGCCCCGAGGGCGAACCGACCCACGCCAATTTCGAGGTGGTCGATCATCCGATCCCCGAGCCCAAGGACGGTGAATATCTCTCGAAGACCATCTGGATGTCGCTCGATCCCTACATGCGCGGACGCATGGCCGAGACCAAGGGCTATGCCGCCAACGTCAATCTCGGCGACGCCATGGTCGGTGGCACGGTTGGCCAGGTCGTGAAGTCGAAGAACCCCCGGTTCAAGGAAGGTGACTTCGTCGTCGAATATGCCGGTTGGCAGAGCTATGCCGTCTCCGATGGTGCGATGAGCATGAAGCTCGATCCTGGCGCCGCGCCCCTGTCGCTGGCGCTCTCCGTCCTCGGCATGCCGGGCATGACCGCCTGGTGGGGACTGATGCAGATTGGCAAGCCCAAGGCGGGCGAGACCGTGGTCGTCTCGGCGGCGTCGGGCGCCGTCGGTTCGGTGGTCGGCCAACTCGCCAGGCTGCACGGCTGCCGCGCGGTCGGCATCGCCGGCGGCAAGGACAAGTGCAACTATGTGGTGAAGGAACTTGGCTTCGACGCCTGCGTCGATTACCGCGCTGCCGGCGCCAACCTCTTCAAGGAGATCCGCGCGGCGGCACCCAAGGGCATCGACGTCTATTTCGAGAACGTTGGCGGCGCCGTGCAGGCTGCCGTGGTTCCACAGCTCAACGACTTCGCGCGCGTGCCGCTGTGCGGCCTGATCTCGCAGTACAACGAGATGCAGATGAACCCCGGCCCCGACTGGCGCCTGCTGCTGGTCAAGCGCGCCACCGTGACCGGCTTCATCGTGTCCGATCACTTCGGCCAGATGGAAGGCTTCTGGAAGGAAGTGCCTGCTGCCGTGAAGGCCGGCAAGATCAAGTATCGCGAGGACATCGTGAAGGGCATCGAGAACGCGCCCGAGGCCTTCATGGGTCTGCTGAAAGGCAGGAACTTCGGCAAGCTGCTGGTGCAGGTCGCCGAAGATCCGACCCGGAAGTAGCTAGGCTCGCTTCTTGAGTGCCAGACCCATCGTGATCCAGCCGGAACCGATGAAGATCAGGTCGATTCCGAGGAAGATGCCGAGCACGAAGAAGCTGGACGCCGGCCACTGGGCGATGATCATGCCGCCCAGCGCCAGGGTGATGACGCCCGAGAAGGCGACCCAGCCCCACGGTGCGCCGGCGCTCTTCATGTGGAAGGCGAGGAAGATGCGCAGGATTCCGCCGACCATGAGGGCGACACCCAGCATCAGGGTGAGGATGGTGGCGGCCGCGAACGGGTTCATGATGGCGATGACGCCGGCGGCGACGTAGAGCGCCCCCAGCAGCAGCCAGAACAGGAACTTGCCCCAGCTCTTGACGCTGAACGCGGCGATGATTTCCATCACGCCGCCCAGCAGCATCATGATGCCGACGATCATCACGGCCGAGGCGGTTGCCGCAACGACACTGCCCAGCGCCACGACGCCGGCGATCAGGAAAACGATGCCGAGGGCGACGATCCATCCCCATTTGGCCCGCAGCGCCTTGAGGCCGTCGGCCAGGCTCTGGGGAGCTGAGTTGTCTGCCGTCATGGACATGCCGTCCTCCTTCAGTGCGAAACGCACGCCCCGAGAATACACTCGGTCGATGACTCTGTCGCCGGTTGTATGGGAAACTCCACGCCTCACGGAGACAACGGATACAAATGAACGACACGCCCAAGAAGGAAACGGCACCACCACGGCCTGCCACCACCGTCCTGCTGCTCAGGCCCTCAAGGCGCGGCGATGCATCATCGCCGCTCGAGGTCTTCATGGTGGTGCGCCATCACCAGATCGATTCCTTCTCCGGCGCCCTGGTATTTCCCGGCGGCAAGCTCGAGGACGCTGACGGCAACGCCAAGCTCCGGGCGCGCGCTGGCGGCCCAACGACGCTGTCTGATTCTGAACTGGCGTTCCGCATCGCCGGCGTGCGCGAAGCGTTCGAGGAGTGTGGTATCCTGCTAGCGCGCAAACGCGGCCAGAAGGCCCTGATCGGCGCCGCGGACCTCAAGCCCATAGAAGATCGCTGGCGCGCCAAGCTCACCAAGGACGAGGCGAGCATTCTCGACCTGGTCGAGGCCGAGGATCTCGAACTCGCGACTGAACTCATGACACCGTTCGCGCACTGGATCACGCCGACCTTCGTGCCCAAGCGCTTCGACACCTGGTTCTTCCTGGCCGATGCGCCCGAGGATCAGGTGGCCCTTCATGACGGCTCGGAGTCGGTGGACTCGGTCTGGATCGGTGCCCAGGAGGCAATCGATGAGGCCAAGGCCGGCCGGCGCACCCTGGTCCATGCGACTCAGAAGAATCTCGAGCTGCTGGCCGAGGGCGGCACTGTTGCCGGCGCCCTTGCTCAGGCAGCCAACCGCAAGGTCGTCACCGTTCAGCCGTGGGTCGAGACCAAGGACGGCAAGCGCTATCTCCATATCCCGCCTGACGCCGGCTACCGCAATCTCGTCCGCGAGATGCCGGCTCAATCGAATGCAGTTCCGCAGACCGGAAGATAGTTTCGCGGAGGCGACAGCCATGACGAAAACCGGCTCGCAAGGGGCGGGCCGGCGCGCTAAGAGCGAATGAACAAGCGTTCATGAGCCGGCGGGCTCCCGCCGGGCAAACGGAGGAAGGACAAGAATGGTCGGAATCGTCGCCTTCGGCGCCTATGAGTAGATGTTGCGGACGTCTTTGGCCTCGCGCGACTGCCTGACCAGCCACAAGGCCGAAGACGTCCGCAACATCTACTTCGCCTCGACGACGCATCCCTTCAAGGACCGCCAGAATGCCGGTGTCATCGGCACCGCGCTCAACGTCGAACAGAACCTCTCGGCCACCGACATCGGCGGCTCGCTGAAGGCCGGGACCTCGGCGCTGATCGCCGGCCTCAATGCTTCGAAGGATGGCGCGCCGTCGCTGGTGGCGGCGGCCGACAAGCGGATGGCCCGCGTCGCGTCGTCCGGCGAGCTCAACTACGGCGACGGCGCCGCTGCGCTGCTCTGCGGCACCGAGAACGTGATCGCCAGGCTGGTCGGTCATCATTCGGTGTCAATGGATTTCGTCGATCACTTCCGCGGCGACGAATCGGACTTCGACTACAGCTGGGAAGAGCGCTGGATCCGCGACGAGGGCTACTCGAAGATCGTGCCGCCCGCGATCAAGGCCGCCCTCGCCGCCTGCAAGCTCAAGGGCAGCGACATCACCCACTTCATCATGCCGAGCCTGATGCCGGCGGTGCCCAAGCAGATGGCCAAGATGGTGGGAATCGGCGAGGGCGCGGTGCGCGATCTGCTGGGTGCGACGCTGGGTGACACCGGTGCGGCGCACGCGCTGGTCATGCTGGTCGATGCGCTCGAAGGCGCGAAGGCCGGCGACAAGATCATGGTCGTGGCCTTCGGGCAGGGCGTCGACACGCTGGTGTTCGAGGTCACGGCTGAAAAGGACAAGCTGGCCAAGCGCAAGGGACTGTCGGGCTGGATGGCGCGTCGCAAGGAAGAGAAGAACTACATGAAGTTCCTCGCTTTCAACGAGATGCTGCCGATCGAGAAGGGCATGCGCGCCGAGTTCGACAAGAAGACCGCGCTCTCGGTCCTGTGGCGCAAGCGCGATATGATCTACGGCCTGGTCGGCGGCAAGTGCAAGGTCTGCGGCACGGTGCAGTTCCCGCGCACACAGGTCTGCGTCAATCCCAACTGCCACGCCATCGACAGCCAGGATCCCTACGCGATGGCGGGCCTCGAATGCGCGGTGATGTCGTTCACGGCCGATTCGCTGGTCTATTCACCGGATCCGCCCGGCTACTACGGCATGATCACCTTTCCCGAGGGCGGCCGCTTCATGGCCGACTTCACCGACAGCGACAAGGAGCAGGTCAGGGTCGGCGCCAAGATGCGCATGACTTTCCGCATCCGCGACAACGACACGATGCGCGGCGGCTTCAAGCGTTACTTCTGGAAGGCGGCTCCAGTCTAATCGCCTTCCACCGGTCAAAGGTCTAAAATTCCAACCCCACTATAGGAGGCCTGCCATGGCTCGGGGCATCAAGGACAAGGTCGCAATTCTCGGCATGGGCTGCTCGAAGTTCGGCGAACGCTGGGACAGCGGCGCCGAAGAGCTGATGCTGGAGGCCTACAAGGAGTGCCTGAAGGACGCCGGCATCGACCAGAACCAGCTGCAGGCGGCGTGGTTCTCCACGGCGATCGACGAGGTTCATGTTGGCAAGTCGGGCATCCCGCTCAGCATGACGCTGCGCCTGCCCAACATCCCGGTGACGCATGTCGAGAACATGTGCGCCTCGGGCACCGAGGCCTTCCGCGGCGCCTGTTATGCCGTCGCCTCCGGGGCGGCCGACTTCGCCCTCGCGCTGGGCGTCGAGAAGTTGAAGGACACCGGCTACGGCGGCCTTCCCGGCGGCCGTGGCGGCCCGCTGCAAGCCCTGTGGAACGCCAACGGCACCGCGCCGGGCAACTTCGCCCAACTCGCCACCGCCTACATGACCGCGCATGGCGTGAGCGGCGAGGACCTGAAGAAGGCGATCGGCCACGTCTCGTGGAAGAGCCACCAGAACGGCGCCAAGAATCCGAAGGCCCATCTGCAGAAGGCCGTCGAGATGGACACCATCCTGAACGCGCCGATGATCGCTTCGCCGCTCGGCCTGTTCGACTGCTGCGGCGTGTCGGATGGTGCCGCCGCAGCCATCGTGACGACGCCGGAGATCGCCAAGTCGCTCGGCAAGCACGACATCGTCAGCGTCAAGGCGCTGCAGCTCTCGGTCTCGAACGGCTCCGAGTCGGGCCACAATTCGTGGGACGGCAGCTACTTCCACACCACCCGCATCGCTTCGAAGAAGGCCTATGAAGAAGCCGGCATCAAGAGCGCACGCGACGAAGTGTCGATGTTCGAGGTCCACGACTGCTTCTCGGTCACCGAGCTGGTGACCATGGAAGACCTGCACATCTCCCAACCCGGCAAGGGCTGGCGGGACGTGCTCGACGGCTTCTACGACGCCGACGGCAAGATCCCCTGCCAGATCGACGGCGGGCTAAAATGTTTTGGCCATCCGATCGGTGCCTCGGGCCTGCGCATGCTCTACGAGATGTACCTGCAGATTCAGGGCAAGGCCGGTCCCCGCCAGCTCAAGAACCCGCGCATCGGCATGACGCACAATCTCGGCGGCTCGCCGCGCGAGAATATCGCCAGCGTGGCCATCGTCGGCCGCTACGAGTAATCAGCTAAGACGTGAGCCCTCTCTCTGGCCCGCGCGGTCGGGGAGAGGGCTTTTCTTTGAACGACAAGGAGGAAACGCCATGCAGCTCGACAAGAAGCATGTTGGCCATGAATTCAAGGCCTTTACGACAGCGGTCGAAGCCGGCCGGGTGAAGCTCTTCTGCAAGGCCATCGGCGAGGAAGATCCGATCTATGTCGACGAGGCCGCGGCCAAGGCCGCCGGCTACAAGGCGCTGCCGGTGCCGCCGACCTTCCTGCAGGCCATCACCAACGACGATCCGGAAAAGGGCGGCCTGCTGCGCCTGCTCGACGTCGACATCGGCCTGATCCTGCACGGCGAGCAGCACTACGACTATTACGCGCCGGTCCACGTCGGCGACAGGATCACCTGTCAGCAGAAGGTGGTCGACATCTACGACAAGAAGGGTGGCGCTCTCTGGTTCGTGGTCTCGGAGACCTCGATGAAGGACCAGACCGGCAAGGCCGTGGCCAAGGCCACCGGCATCACCGTCGTGCGCAACCCCGATGCCGGCAAGAAGTGAGGGAGGGCAACATGGCAACCGTTCCCAAGTTCGACCAGGTCAAGGTGGGCGACGCGATCAAGCCGATCGTGCTGCCGCCGGTCAGCCGCCACCAGCTCGCGCTCTATTGCGGCGGCTCGGGCGACCACAACCCGATCCACGTCGACCTCGATTTCGCCAAGAAGTTCGGTTTCAAGGACGTGTTCGCCCACGGCATGCTGTCGATGGGTTTCCTGGGCCGCCTCGTCACCAGCTACGCGCCGCGCGACAGGATCCGCAAGCTCGGCACGCGCTTTACCTCGATCACCTGGGTGGGCGACGTCATCACGCTGAGCGGAAAGGTCACCGGCAAGCGCGAGGAAAATGGCGAGAAGCTGATCGACCTCGAGATCAAGTGCACCAACCAGAACGGTCAGGATACGCTGCAGGGCCACGCCACCGTGGCCGCCGCCTAGTCTTCAGGGAGAGCAATCAGATGGGTCAGATGGATGGCAAGGTGGCGATCGTCACCGGCTCGGGGCGCGGCATCGGTCGCGAGATCGCGCTGCGCCTGGTGCGCGACGGCGCCAAGGTGGTGATCAACGACATCGATGAGGCACCGGCCAAGGAGGTCATCGCCGAAATCGAGAAGATGGGTGGCAAGGCGGTGGCTTGTGTCGGCGACGTGTCGAAGCCCGACTTCGGCGACCGCATCGTCAAGACCGCGGTCGACGCCTTCGGCGATTGCCATGTCGTGGTCAACAACGCCGGCTACACGTGGGACAGCGTCATCCAGAAGATGACCGACGAGCAGTGGTACGCCATCCTCGACGTCCACCTCACGGCGCCGTTTCGCATCCTGCGCGCCTTCCAGATCCACTTCCGTGAGGCCGTGGAAAAGGAGCGGGCGGCGGGCAAGCGCATCGTGCGCAAGGTCGTGAACATCTCCTCGACTTCCGGCGTCAACGGCAATGCCGGCCAGTCGAACTATTCCGCCGGCAAGGCCGGCATCGTCGGCCTCACCAAGACGCTGGCCAAGGAGTTCGGCCGCTACGACGTCACGGTGAATGCCGTCGCGTTCGGCTACATCCAGACGCGCCTCACGCAGCCCTTGAGCCAGGGCGAGGCGGGTGAAATCGAAGTCCAGGGCCGCAAGGTCAAGGTCGGCGTGCAAGGCGGCCGGATCGCCGCCATGAACCAGATGATCCCGCTTGGCCGCGGCGGTCTGCCGGAGGAGGCCGCAGGTTCGGTCTATCTCTTCTGCAGCCCGGACAGCGACTACGTCAGCGGCCAATGCCTGGTGGTCAACGGCGGACTTTGACCGCGGCCGGGAGTCTCGAGGTCGGCGTCGTCGGTTGCGGCGTCGCCGGCCAGGCCGCCGCGACGTTTCTCGCCGACGCCGGACACCGCGTCACCGTCTTCGAGCGCTTCGCCGAACCCCAGCCTTTGGGGGCCGGGCTGCTGTTGCAACCGACCGGCCTGGCGGTCCTGCGCGCGCTCGGCCTTGGCGAGCAGGCAGAGCAGATTGGCGCCCGGATCGATGGCCTATTGGGCTTGAATCATCTCAAGCACGTAGTCCTCGACC
>Ga0155465_1135_pt5 | contig 24450 bp, 27 predicted proteins | sample RifCSPhighO2_12_FD_107123 | JGI IMG/M metagenome (GOLD analysis project Ga0155465, IMG submission 107123) | Alphaproteobacteria bacterium RIFCSPHIGHO2_12_FULL_66_14 | reverse complement strand
ACGGTGAGCATCGACACCGGTCGGCAGCGCAGCATCGGCGACGTCGCACAGATCTTCGGCGGTAAGCCAGCCCAGGCTGGCGACACGGCTGCGCAGAAGCCCTAGCGTTTCGCCCCTAACGCTTCACCAGGCCCTTCTGCTGCATCCGCCACTTGAACTGGTCGAAGCGGTCCTGGCCGAAGAAGGGCTCACCCGCAAAAACCATCAGCGGCACGCCGTAGTGGCCGCCCTCGCGCTGGGCTTCCTGGCTGGTCTCGATGATGGCGTCGAAGCGCTCGGGCGCGGCGGCGATAGCGGCGTCCATCTCGGCGAGATCGAGCCCGGCACACCGGGCGGCGCGAGATGGTCGCCCTCGTGCCAGTCCCTGATCTTGCCGCTCCAGATCGTGGCGCTCACCTCATTGAGAAAGGCGAGCCCCCTGCCGCGCTCGGTCGCCGCCTGTCCGAGCCGCGTCAGCCGATGGATATGAGGTTGCTCCCTGGGATAGATCCTGGTCTTGCGGTCCATGACCACCGGATCGGGCGAGGCCCAGGCGAACGGCAGACCGACGAACTCGGCGCTGCGGAACACGTCGCGCTGGAAATAGGTGAACCACAGCGGATCGCTGTGGGCAAAGAAGTCGGGCTGGCGCACCGCGATCGGATAGACGACCCGGACATTGGCCGTGACGTCGTATTCCTTTTCCAGTGCCACGAGGCGCGGCGTCACCAGATACGAATAGGGTGAGCGAAACGACCAGTAGAGGTCGTAGCGGAGAGTCACGGCGTATAGAGCCCTTTCGCGGCTGCCAGGCTGACGCAGAGAGACTCGATCGCATCGAGCGTCGGGGTGTCGAGGCCGGCGCTGCGCGCAAACGCCAGCGGCGCGCGCACGATCGACTCGACCTCCATCGGCCGGCCGAGTTCGTAATCCTGCAGGATCGACGGGCGATGATCGGGGTAGACACGGGTCGGGCCGTAGCGCTGCTCGGGACTGTCGTCGAGCACGACACCATGCGCCGCCGCCACGGCCAGCGCCTCGGCATGCGCCCGACGCACAAGGCGATTGACCAGCGGTATCGCTTGTATCGTGTTGGGCTGTCCCAGGATGAGGCAGATCGTCGAGCCGGTGAGGTTGGCCATCAGCTTGTGCCAGATGTCGTAGCGGATATCGCGCGTGGCCGGCGAGGCGATGCCGGCGGCCACCAGCGTCGCGCGCAGGGCGTCGATGCGCGGGCTCGGACGATCGTCGATCTCCGCCACCCAGAGCGTATTGCGCTCGGGCGAGATGTTGCGCACCACGCCGGGCTCCATGACATGGTTCGACGAGGTGACGACGGCGCCGACCGCGTGATCGAAGCCCACTGCCTTGGCAAGCTCGCCGCCGGGATCGAGCCGCGACAGATCCGGCGCCGACGGACGGGACGGCGCGAGGCCATGGCCGTACCACCAGGGAATGCCGTTCTGCACGAAGGCGACCGATGTGTCAGGACGCAGCAAGGGGTCGACGATTTCCGCCAGCACGTGCAGGCCCGACGATTTCACGGTCACCAGCACCGCATCCTGCGGCCCGAGCTCGGCCGGCCGGTCACTGGCGCGGACCGGCGCCACGACCCGGCGATCGCCGGTCAACAGGGTGAGGCCGCGGGCGCGGATGGCGTCGAGATGCGCGCCGCGCGCCACCACCGATACCTCGTTGCCCGCCTCTGCCAGGCGCGCGGCGAAGTTGCCGCCGATCGCGCCGGCTCCAAAAACACAAATCCGCATCGCTTCGCCCTACCGTTCGGCCCGGCTCAACCACGTGACGGTGAGGTCGCTGCGCGGACGGGCGCGACAGGCGAGCGTCTGCCTCGCCTTGATCTGCTGCGGGCTGAGGCAGGCGTCGTTGCGCGGCAACAGCGTGACCTTGCCGAAGTCGAGGCGACTGGTGCAGGTGCCGCAGTTGCCGGTGGCGCAGGCGTAGGGATAGTCGATGCCGGCGGCGATCGCCGCTTCCAAGATGGTCTGGTTGGCGGCGCAGTCGATGGTCTGCCGGGCGTTGGCGATCGTCAAGCGATGGGACTTCGGGAGGCGGGCCATGTCAGCGCTCACGCCATCGCTGCGTGGCGACGCGACGGCGTCGTGCGGACCGAATTGAACTGCGGGTGATACCAAGCGACCGACGGAAAGCGCGCCAGGGCGTAGCCGTAGAGCGCGAGGCCGATCGCCGGCCGGTCGCCCACCACCACGGTGCTGTGAATGTCGTGATCGGCCATCGCCATGCCGCTGCCGGGCTCGACCATCACCTCGCCCACCTGCTCGACAGTGGCGTGGCCGGGCTTGGCGAGACTGTCGGTGCGGCGGAAGAATTTGTGGCGCTCGCGACCGGAGATCGCGGCGTTGGCACACCAGATGCCGTGATCGTGCGGGGCCGCTTCCTTGCCCGGCAGGCTGATCGTGAGATAGAGGCCGTGGCCGTCGTTGTCCTCGACCAGCAGTGGATGGTTGCGGCCCTCCGCGACCGGCATGGCGAAGTCGGCCGGCGGAAACAGTTCCTTCCTTGCCGCCAGCGCCACCAGCTTCAGCTTGATGGCGTGGAGCGCCGAGGGCGTGATGCCCTCCTTGGTGGTGATGGCGTGCACATCGGCCAGCAGTTTCGCGGCGGCACGATTTCGCTTGTCGGAGGCGGTCATGGAAGAGGTTCCCCTTGCTGTAGGGAGGGTACGGGCTAGGCCTCCTCGGCGGCAAGGGCTAGACTTCCGACGGAGCCGCCCAAGCGTCCGGGAGATTCGACGGAGGACCCGACATGGCACGCACCTTCGATATCGAGCCGCTCGCCGGCACCACCTTCGGCGCCGTGGTGAGGGGTATGAAGGTCGCCATCCTCGACGACGCCGGCTGGCGTGACCTCTACGCCGCCTGGCTGAAATACGCGCTCCTCGTCTTCCCCGGTCAGCACCTCAAGCGCGATGAACAGATCGCCTTCGCCAAGCGCTTCGGCGCGCTCGAGTTCGAGATGGCGGCGCTCAGCAACGTGAAGTCCGATGGCACGCTGCGGCAGGAAAAAGACAACGACGACATGATGAAGATCCTGAAGGGCAACATGGGCTGGCATGCCGACAGCACCTACATGCCGGTGCAGGCCAAGGGCGCGGTGTTCAGCGCCGAGATCGTGCCGGGCGCGGGCGGCCAGACCGGCTTCGCCGACATGCGGGCCGCCTATGATGCGCTCGATGCCGGCCGCAAGGCCAAGGTCGAGAGGCTCGCCGCCCATCATTCGCTGCACTACAGCCAGTCCAAGCTCGGCCACCAGACCAAGAAGCAGGACGGCGAATACAGCGGCTACGGCCTGCATGATGGGCCGGTGCCGCTGCGCCCGCTGGTCAAGACCCATCCCGAGACCGGCCGCAAATCGCTATTGATCGGTCGCCACGCCCACAACATTCCGGGCATGGACAAGGCCGAATCGGAACGGCTGCTGCAGGAGCTGGTCGACTTCGCCTGCCAGCCACCGCGCGTCTACCATCACGACTGGACGGCGGGCGACGCGGTGGTGTGGGACAACCGCTGCCTGCTCCACCAGGCGACGCCCTGGGACATGACCCAGCCGCGCGTGATGTGGCACAGCCGCATCGCCGGCGATCCACGGAGCGAAGCCGCGCTCGGCGTAACTGCCGTCAGTGCGGCGGCATCGGGATGAAGAGCGGCGGCGTGCCGGTCATTTTTGACCGGGCCTTGATGTCCTCGTCGTTGGCGCCGTGGGGTTTCAGATAGACGTAGAACGGCGTGCGGCGCTCGACGACATCGTCGCCGGGCTGCGCGCGCTGGCTGACCAGCAGATCGTCCTGGATGCGGACATGCATGTAGCCCGGGATGAGCTCGGCCCAGTTCGCCACGTCGGGCGTGAAGGCGACGTCGTAGGAGTAATCCCTGGCCAGCGTGATCACACCCGCGCCGGCGTCATCGACGGGCTTTGACGGCACCTGTTGCCAGGTCATGCCGGACTGCACGTAGACCGCCACGGGGTTGAGCATGACGTAGAGCGGACCCGTCGGGCTGGTGTTCTGCAGCGCCAGAGTCATGCGGAACGACTTGCCATCGGGTTCGGCGACGATCCGCTTCAGCTCGACATAGAGCGAACGCATCGCGGCATTCTCGAGCTGCAGCCGTGCCTGGCGCTGCTGCCTGGTGAGATGGGCCTGATAGCGGCCGACGCCGGCATCGACGGCGAAGGCCAGCATCACGGCCACGACGACGCCCAGCACCACGGGCGAGCGCCACAAGCCGAGATGTCGCCCGAGTTTCACCGACGTTCCGGGCGGCGCCGTCGTGGCCTTGCGGGGCGCCTCGCGCAATTCATCGAGCAGCTCGCGCTTCGGTGCGCCCTTGGTTCGTTGCGCGGCCGCAAGCTGGCGGCGCAGGTCGCGGATCAGCGCGTCCTTCTGGGCGGACGACAGCGTGGCCGGATCGGGAGGCTGCCCGCTCATGCCACGATCGCGCCGTTGGCGATGTGGACGATCTGCTGCGCCTGCTCCGCCAGGGCGAGGTTGTGCGTGACCAGGACGAGCGTGGTGCCCACCTCGCGGTTGACCGTCCTGAGCACGTCCATGATCTCGATCTCGGTCTGCTCGTCGAGATCGGAGGTCGGCTCGTCGGCCAGCAGCAGCGCGGGATCGTTGATCAGCGCGCGGGCGATCGCGGCGCGGCGCTGCTCGCCGGCGGAAATCTCGGCGGGATAGGCGTCGAGGTAGCCGCCCAATCCCATCCGCTCGAGCAGGGCCGCCGCCCGGGCATAGGTGCCGGAGGCGCCCTGCCGGCGGCCCAGCATCGCCGGCAAGGCGACGTTGTCGATCAGCCGCAGCGTCGGCAGCAGGCTCGCGAACTGGAAGACGTAGCCCACCTTTTCGTTGCGGAAAGCCGCCAGTGCATTGTCCGACAGGTGCCACACGTCGGTGCCGTCGACTTCCACCGAGCCGGCCGAGGGACGGCTGAGGCCGCCGATCATCGCCATCAAGGTCGATTTGCCCGAGCCCGAGCGCCCGATGACTGCGGCGAACCGGCCGGCCGGCACGTCGAGATCGATACCGGCGACCGCGGTCACGACACCGCGCTCGGTCCGGTAGCTCTTGCTCACCTGGCGGCACACGAGCATCGCTCAACCCTCGCCACGCACAAGGTCGTAGGCGTCGCGGCGACTGGCCCGCCATGCCGGATAGAATGCGCCCAGGGCGCCGATGGCCGCGGCCAGTACGATCGCGGCGGCCGCGAAGGCCGCCATCCGCGGCAGATCGAGCCAGACGAACGGCACGCCGATGTTCTCGAGGTAGTAGACCAGCGAGCGCTCGTAGAGGCGCATCACGAGAACGCCCAGGGTGACGCCCAGGACCCCGCCGACTCCCGTGGCGATCACCGCCTCGACGACCATCATGCCGACGATCTGCGGCCATCGCGCGCCGATCGCCTTCAACAGGCCGAGCTCGGGACGCCGCTCAGTGATGATCGCAGAGAACAGGACGCTCACCATGACCGCCATGCTGGCGAACATCAGCACCATCAGGGCAAGGATGCCTTGCAGCAGCGCCGACAAGCCTTGACGAATGCCGGACAGGGACGAGTCGCCGGTCACGACCTTGGCGCCCTTGACGGCCGACAGGATGGCGAAGCGCGCCTGCAGTGCGGTGGCGCCCGGGGCCAGTTCGACCAGGAAGCCAGTGACCTTGCCCGGCGCCAGCGCTGCCGGCCGGGAGCTGCCGTGCTGCGGCACGGCGCCGGCCAGAGCCTCCAGCGTCTCGAACGACATGAAGACGCCGCGCTCATGGGTGCCGACGCCGGTACGGCCGAGCTTGCCGTAGACCACATGTGGCTTGCCGAAGATCAGCATCTGGGAGCCGAGCGGCACATCGCGTCCGGCACCCAGGATCACGTCGCCGGCGCGGAACTCGCGGTTGAGCTTCTCCCGCAGCCACGGCTGGATCGTGAAATCGTGCGCCGGCTCGAAGCCGACCAGGTCGACGAGGTCATGATGGCTGCCGATGCCCGAATGCTCAACCCGCGCGATCTTCTGCGGCGCCGCCCGTCCGACGCTGGCGATCCGGGCTTTGGCGAGAACGTCGGCATCGAGCACGAGGTCGGTGGGCTCGACGGTGAGCAGGGCGGCGGTGATGTTGGTGAGCGCCCCCTCGGGCACCACCATCATGTCGGCGCCCAAGCGGGAGAAGCCCGCCGCCATGCTGTCGTCGATGCTGCGCATCAGGGTGGCGCCGGTGAAGACGACACCGCTGCCGATCGCCACCGCGGCGATCAGCAGGAGGCTGCGGGCCTTGCGACGTCCGAGATTCTGCAAAGCCAGGTTGGCGAGCAGCCTCAAAGCGTGCAGGAGCGCGTGTGCTTCATGTGCTCCAGCTTGGTCGGGATGATGACGCAGTCATGATGCCCGCCATTGCTCGGCAGGATGCCGACCAGCGTATCGGTCGAGGTATCGACGACCGCGATGCCGCTCGACTGGCGCTGGAAGCCGCTGAATGGCGTGAGGACATACTTGCCATCGTAGGTGAGCGCCGGCGTCTGCAGGTCGGGACCGATGCCCTGGATCTCCTTGATGATCTTCCAGGTCTTGGTGTCGACCACCATGAGCCCGCTGTAGGCGGGCGAAGGATGCAGGATGGACAGGTAGAGCTTCGAGCTGTCCATCGAGAACACCATGTGGAACGGGTTCGGATACTTGCCTCGCCACAGCGGGTCCTCGACATGGGCGACTTTGCGCCACTTCTTCGGGTCCGGGTCACTGCAGGCGAAGACCGAGCAGTTGTTTTCCCGCAGGTTGTTCATCATCACCAGGAACTTGCCGTCGGGCGAGAAGCCGATCTCGTGACCCGGCGAATGGATCTTGTCGAAGACGACCTTCCACGTGTCCTTGTCGATCTGCTCGACCGGGTACTGGTCCTGGGAATCCTTGTTGAACTGCAGGAAGGCCGCTGGCTCGAAATTCTCCTCGGGATCGAGGATACAGATGCCGCCGCATAGACGAACGACGGTCGCCGCCCAGCGGCCCTCGGGATGCCAGATCGTGCCGTCGGCGCCGGTGAGGGACAACGGGGCGTCGCCGGGCAAAGATCCTTCTTCGACGAACAGCTCGCCCATGGGCACCATTTCCCAGTCGATCTTGTTGCCCTTGGTGCCGCGGTAGTCATAGAGGCCGGTCTTGGCGTCGGGATAGATCTTCTTGATAGTGAGCGTGCCACCCTTGATCCAGGCGTCGCGCAGATCGGGCACGTTGGGCGTCCAGTCGAACCTGAGCGCCGCCTTCACCTTCGACGTCGTGCGGTCGAAGCAGGCGGCGATATCCTTCTGGCCGTCGGTCACGAAATAGGACTGGGCATCCTTGGGATTGACGGTGACGTGGACGCCAAGCCCGAGCCCGGTGGTCTCCGAGACGTTCTCGATCATCTGCATCTGCGTGCCGTCGAAACGGACGCGGTAGATGTTGGTGCCCGGCGCCGGATCGGTGATGGCCGTGGGGATGCCGTAGATCAGCGAATTCTTGCCGCCCTGCGTCGAGTTGACGAATTCGAAGCCGTGATACGGGTCGGAACTGGGAAACGCACAGAGATGATGGCTGATCGGACTGTAGTCGCCGTAGTTCCAGTACCAGATGGAGGCCAGCACCCGGTTCGAGTTGAGATCGATGGCATAGGTCCCGCCGCCCAACTTGGTCGGCAGGAGCGCAATCCACTGGCCGAGACTGCGTCCCTTGACGTCGGCCCTGGAGTCGACGATCTCGCGCACGATGCCGCTTTGTTGGGGACCGGCGCTGTTGGCCTGGAAGATGCCGCCGTCGGTCGCCGAGCCGCCGCCCAGCGCGTTGTAGCCGAGCACGGCGGCTTCGGCGACGCCGGCGGTGCCGACGGCGACATTCAGCATCGTGCGCCGGCTCATTCTCGTCTTGCGCGCTGGGCCTGGGGCCGGCGCCACCTCTGCAGCGGCCTGCTTGGCAACCAGATACGACTGGAATTCCTCACGATCCTTCTCCAGCACTTCGGCGTTGCGCCGGAGGAACTCGTCGATCGAGGCTTTCCGGGCCGGAAGGTTCGGCGCCGTGGCCGCATCGATGATCGGGGCGGCGACCAAGTCGGGAGAGACTTTCTTGGTTGGTGCCTCTCTGGTTGGCTCCGTCATGCGCTGTGCTCCTCCCTCACTTCAACTTCGCAAATTCTAGACGCCGCCGGCAGTGAAGGACATTCCGAAATTCGAAGACCTGACATCCCTTCATGGGTCCAAAGTGAAGGCTGATTTTCCGTCGCGGTGCAGGTAGTCTCCGTAGATGGACATCGTCGTCATCATCAGCGCCATCGTGCTCGGCCTTTCCGTGCTGGCGACGGCTGCGAAGTTCCTCGACTGGTTCATCCACACCGATCCGCCGACGATGGTTCGGGTCAGCCGGTGGATGCTGCTGCTGCTGGTCCTCGGCGGTATTCCGATCGTCATCTGGATGATCGCCGACGGGCGCTGGTCGGCAGCGATGCTGATCGGCGCCGGCATGCTTGTCGTTGCCACCTTCCTGAAATGGCGGGCGGTACTGGCACCGTTGCGGGCGGCGCTCGACTACTTCCGGCCGAAAGCGCGGCCCTTCGACATGGCAATGGCCCCCGATCCCGAGACCGTGCAACGCGCGGCGGCTCTCCTCGAGGCCTACGTGCAGCGCGCCGCCCTGCCGGCGCCGTCGGAAGACGGCATGTCGCGCGCCGAGGCCCTCGATGTCCTGGGCCTCGGCCCCGGGGCCGACGAAGCGGCCATTCGGGCGGCCCACCGGCGCCTGGCCAGCCTCGTCCATCCCGATCATTCGGGGTCGACCTACTTCGCGAAGAAGGTCGACCAGGCAAGGGACACGCTGCTGCGGTCCTCGCGCGAATGGCCGCGGCTGTCGAACGGCTGATTCTTCTCTCCTCCGAAAGCCCTCCCCCGAAAGCTCCTCCATGCAAGTCGTCATTCTCGGCAGCGGTTCGCCCATGGTCACCGCCGACCGCGCCGGCCCGTCCACGCTGGTCCGCATCGGCAAAACCGACCTGCTGTTCGACTGCGGCCGCGCCGTGCTGATGCGCGGCGTCGCCGTCGGCATGACGGCGCGCGACCTCACGGCGCTGTTCGTCACCCACATGCACAGCGATCACACGACCGATTACAACGACGTCATCACGACGCGTTGGATCACCAATACCGAGCCGCGGCCGCTGACGGCGATCGGCCCGGTGGGCTTCGGGAAATTCACTGACGCCACGCTGGCGATGCTCGAGAACGACATTCACTACCGCATGGCCCATCATCCCGACCTGCCGCACCGGCCGCAGGTGACGGTGCGTGAGGTGTCCGAAGGGCTGGTGTGGGAAGCCGACGGCATCCGTGTGCTGGCGGCGCCGTCCGACCACAGCCCGGTGCACCCGACGGTCGGTTTTCGCATCGAAGCCGAGGGCAAGGTGGTGGCGATTGCCGGCGACACGGTGCCCTGCGCCGGACTCACGAGCCTGTGCCGCAGTGCCGACGTCTATGTCCAGACGGTGATCCGCCGCCAGCTGGTCGAGAAAGTGCCGCTTCAGCGCTTTCGCGACATCCTGGATTATCACTCCGACATCGCACAAGCCGCGCAAACGGCGCGCGACGCCGGCGTGCGCGTGCTGGTACTCAACCATCCGGTGCCGGCGCCGCGCCCGGGCAGCGAGCCGGAGTGGGTCGCCGAGGCCAAGGCCCATTTCGACGGCGAGGTACTGCTGGCCACCGATCTGATGAAGGTCGAGGCCTGACGCGCCTCGCGCGATACGCACAATACAATTCCCCGCCGTCGCGACATCGCGGCGAGGCGAAGCGGGCGTAGACCCCGGGCGACGCAACCGCCCACCGAGGACACGCCCATGACACCGCATCAGATCAAGCTCGTGCAGACGAGCTTTGCCCAGGTCGTCCCGATCGCCGCCACCGCCGCCGATCTCTTCTACGGCCGGCTGTTCGAGATCGCGCCGGAGGTCCGTGCCATGTTTCCCGACGATCTGTCAGGCCAGAAGAAGAAGCTGATGGCGATGCTGGGCACCGCCGTCGCGGGCCTCAGCCATCTCGACACGCTTCTGCCGGCGGTGCGCGCGCTCGGCCAGCGGCATGCCGGCTATGGCGTCAGCGCCGAGCAGTACGTGCCGGTGGGCTCCGCGCTGCTGTGGACCCTGGAAAAGGGCCTGGGCGAGGCTTTCACGGCCGAAACCCGTGGCGCCTGGGCCACCGCCTACAGGGTGCTGGCGGGAACGATGATCGAAGCTGCCCGCGAGATGCCGAAGGCGGCGTGACCGGGACGAAGCCCTGCGCCGGTCGTTACGGGTAAATGACACGCGTCTCGCGTGACAATACCCGAGGCATGCTGGAAGAGTCATCGAGACTGACCTCGACTTCCACCAGATTGACGTTGCCTTCGCCGGCATCGGCCTGGCTGCGCTTCAACCGCTTCACCATGGGCGAGATGCGCGACACCTTCCCCTTGTAGACGACCGGGCTGCCGCGGAACATGACCTCGACCTTGCCGCCCACGACCACCCGGCCAATATGTATGTCGTCGACTTCAGCCAGGATGCGCACCTGGTCCAGGTCGACGATCTTGGCGATGCCGTTGCCGGATACCCGCTCGCCCTGGCGCGAATAGATTTCCGTCACCATCCCGTCGAGCGGCGAACGGACAAGCGCCTGCTCACGGGTGGTTCGCGCATTGTCGAGATTGGCGGCGATGATGCTGATCTCCGTCTCGATCTGTGCGAGATCGGCCGCCAGCGTCTCCTTCTGGACGCGGAGCATGGCCTGCTCGCGTTCGAGATTCTGCTGGGCAATGCTCAACTCGAGCTGCTTCTCGTCCGGCGGCATGCTCGACCGCTGCATCTGAAGCGCCTTGAGCTTGTTGGTTTCCGCCTCCGACTTGACGACGATCTCCTGCATGGCGATTTCGGCGATGCGGAATCCCGACACCATCGCCTCGCGCTGCTGCTTGGTCTTCACAAGCTGCGCCTCGGTCGAACGGACCTCGACATCTGCGGCGGGATAGTTCGACAGGACGGCGATGATGCCGTCGCGCTTGACCGTCTGGCCGTTGGTGATGCGCAGCTCGAGGATGACGGCGCCGCCTTCGGGATCACCGGCGATCACCGCCGTGCCGGCGGGCGCCTCGGTATAGCCGCGCGAAATCAGCGGCCCGGTCGGCCGAATGCCGTCCTGGGCCCTGGTGGTCTGCCGGCCGTGGCCGATCCACAGGACGAGCGCGACGATCACGACCATCGTCGCCACGCCGAGCGCAATCCTCAAGAATTTCGTCGTTCGCGCCATCTCGGTCCGCTTTGAATATTCCTTGGCAGTATCCGCATGCGTGGAACAGGATGAATGACCCAAGGCGGCCGATCCAGACAGAAACGACAGCGCGCCTGGCATGTCCCCAGGGATAGCGACCCCGCTGCGCCTTTCGGCGGGGTTGTCGATGCTAGTGGTGCCCCGAGACGGAATCGAACCGCCGACCCCATCATTACGAATGACGTGCTCTACCAGCTGAGCTATCGGGGCACGGCGGCGGGTTTAAGGGAAAGGCGGCGACGGCGCAAGGCGCTGTTTGGCCTCCGGTATTGGGCGCAATTCGGCCGCCACCGAAGCACGCGCGCCGGCGGCAGGCTATAGAAGCCCGCCATGACGACCACCCTCGCGCTCCTGCCCCTCCTGCTCGTGCTGGCGCTGCTCGCCTCGGGACGCGCCAGCGCCCTGGTCGCGGGACTGGCGGGCCTGGCCGCCACCCTCGCCGCTTCCGCCACCCTGGTCATGGCCGCCGGGGATGCCGGGGGGCCCGAGGCCGTGGCCACCCTGTTCCGGCGCGAGGTGCCGGCGGGCCTCTGGCTCTCCTGGCATGTCATCGCCATCGTAGTGACCGGCGTCTTCTTCCATCGCGCCACCCAAGCGCGCGGCGGGGCGGCGGCCGGGGGCGCCCGCGAGGCGACGCCGCGCCGGCTGTTCTCGGTCTGCTTCCTGCTGGCACCCTTCGCCGAATCGGTCACGGGTTTCGGCGTCGGCTACATCATCGCCCTCGCCGCTCTTCGCCGCCTGGGAATCGGCGGCCTGCCGGCGCTGCTGCTCGGCCTCTACAGCCAGTCGCTGGTGCCGTGGGGGGCGCTCGCCATTGGCACCACCGTCGGCGCCACGCTGGCGGGCATGACCGCCAACGAACTCGGCCTGCTCTGCGCCATGCTGCAGATTCCGATCCACCTGCTCTATCTCGGTCTCTACTGGCGCTTCGCGCGCGAGGCGGGCGTGCCCGTACCGGCAATGCAGAAGCTCGACGACGCGGCGTGGATGGCGGTCCTGCTGGCGCTGGTCTGGCTGGCCAACCTCGGCAGCGATGCCGAGATCGCGGCCGCCGCGCCCACCGCCTTCCTGCTGGCGCTGCGCTTCTGGCGCGGTGACTGGGAAAACGAGGGGCGGCCGGACCTCGCCCGCGCGCGCGCCACGCTCCGCGCCTCGGCGCCCTATGTGGCGCTGACGCTCGCACTTTGCGCCACGCGGCTGGTGACGCCGCTGCACGATCTCCTGAAGCCCCTGTGGGCGATGAAGCCGTTCGACGACCAGCCGGCATTCGCGCCGTTCTACGCGCCGGGCTTCTGGCTGCTGTCGATCGGTGTCGCCGTCGTGCTGATCGCGCGTGCGCCTTTGGGCCGCGTCGTCGCCGAGGCCGCCCGCGGCGCCTGGCGCGCCTCGGCCGTCACACTCGCCTTCGTGTTGATGGCGGAATTCTATGTCGGCTCGGGCATGGCGATGGCGATCGCCGAGGCGCTGCGTGGTGCGGCGGGCCGCGGCGCGGCGCTGGGCGTGCCGCTGTTCGCCGCTGTCGGGGGCTTCCTCACCGGCAGCGGCGCTGCCGCCAACGCCATGCTGATGCCGATGGAGGCGGCGCTCGCCCATGCGCTGGCGCTCGACCCGGCCTGGATCGCCGCCGTGCAGAACAGCGTGACGGCCAACCTCACCATGTTGTCGCCGATCCGTGTCTCGATGGGTGCGGCCATCCTGGCGCTGTCGGCGTCCGACGCGGTGCTCTACCGCCGCGCCTGGCCGCTCGCGCTACCGCCTCTGGTCACCGGTTTTGCCGCCATTCTGGTCCTGCTGGCATCGTCCTGATTTGGCTCTATGATCCGGCCCGCAAACCGACAGTGCGGGAGAGAAATATGGCCAAGGTGGCATTTCTGGGTCTGGGCGTGATGGGCTTTCCGATGGCGGGGCATCTCGCCGCCAAGGGCCATGACGTCACCGTCTATAACCGCACCTTCGCCAAGGCCGAGGCGTGGACCAAGAAACACAAGGGCAAGGCCGCCAAGACTCCGAAAGAGGCGGCGGCCGGCCAGGAGATCGTGTTCTCCTGCGTCGGCGACGACAACCATCTGCGCGCGGTGATGCTGGGCGAGAGCGGCGCCCTTGCCGGCATGGCGAAGGGCGCGATCCTGTTCGACAACACCACGGCCTCGGCCGACATCGCCCGTGAACTCCACGCGGCGGCGAAGAAGATCGGCGTCGACTTCATCGATGCGCCTGTTTCGGGCGGCCAGGCCGGCGCGGAGAACGGCCAGCTCACCGTGATGTGCGGCGGTGAGCAGGCGCCGTTCGACAGGGCCAAGCCCGTTGCCGACGCCTTCTCCAAGGCGGTCACCCTGATCGGCCCGCCGGGCTCGGGCCAGATCACCAAGATGATGAACCAGATGTGCATTGCCGGCCTCGTCCAGGGCCTGGCCGAAGCGCTGAACCTCGGCCAGCGCGCCGGCCTCGACATGGACAAGGTGATGAGCGCCATCTCCAAAGGCGCGGCGCAAAGCTGGCAGATGGACAATCGCTGGCAGAACATGATCGCCGGCAAGTTCGACTACGGCTTCGCCGTCGACTGGATGCGCAAGGACCTCGGCATCGCAATGGCCGAGGGCAAGCGCTGGAAGGCGCAGATGCCGGTGGTAGCGCTGGTCGACCAGTTCTATCAGCGCGTCCAGGAGCGCGGCGGCGGACGTTGGGACACGTCGAGCCTGATCCAGCCGCTGCAGAAGCCGTGACGGTGACGCCATGAGCTACAAACTCTACGGCCGCCCCGGCTGGGGTTCGGCGATCGTCGAGGCCCAGCTCGTCTGGTACGGACTGCCCTATACCTACGAGGCGGTCGACGATCTCTTCAAGTCGCCGGACGCCCGGCTCAAGCTGGAGAAGGTCAACCCGCTGGCCCAGGTGCCGACGCTGGTGATGCCGGACGGCAGCGTCATGAGCGAAAGTGCGGCCATCACGCTCCTGCTGGCCGACACCACGGGCAAGGACGGGCTGGTGCCGGCGGCCGGTACGCCGGAGCGGGCAAAATTCCTGCGCTGGCTGATCTTCATCGTCGCCAACATCTATCCCACCTTCACCTATGCCGACGATCCGTCGCGCTTCGTCTCGATCAATGCCGCGCGCGATCCATTCCGCGCCGCCACCGACGCCTATGCCCAGAAGCTGTGGCGCCAGATCGAGGGCGAAGCGGGCAGCCCGTGGTTCCTGGGCGAGCGCTTCTCGGCACTCGACATCTACCTTGACATCATGACCCGGTGGCGTCCCAAGCGCGGCTGGTTCGAGCAGGAGACGCCGCGCCTTTTCGCCGTCGCCCGGCGCGCCGACCAGGTGCCGCAACTCGTGCCGGTCTGGGCGCGCAACTTTCCGACGACGTGACATGGCGTGCGTCGGAATCGTCGGCGGGCTGGGCGTCGGCGCCACGGTCCACTACTACGAAAAGATCGCGGCGGCCTGCAAAGCCCGCGGCATCGTCCCCGATCTGGTGATCGCCCACGCCGACGTCGATCGCGGGCAAGGCCTCGTGCGCGCCGGCAAGCTCGACGAACTGGCCGACTATCTCGCGTCGTTCATCGAGCGGATGGCCCGTGCCGGCGCCGAGCTGGCGGTGATCCCGGCCGTCACGCCGCACATCTGCATCGCACAACTTCTGAAACGAGCGCGCCTGCCGCTCATCAACATCGTCGATCCGATCGGCACCGAACTCAGCGCCCGCAAGCTCAAGCGCGTCGCGCTGTTCGGCACCGTCTTCACCGTCGAAGGCGGCCTGTGGGGTCAGCTCACGGGCGTCGACATCGTGAAGCCCCGGCCAGACGAGGTCGCGTTCATCGGCCAGGCCTACCAGCGCATCCTCGACACGCAGAAGGGCCACGATGCCGACACCGCGGGGCTCCGCCGTATTGCGGCCGACCTGCACCGACGTGACGGCGTCGACGCGATATTGCTGGCCGGCACGGATCTCGCCGTGATCTTCGACGAAGCGACGGCCGGCTTTCCCGCCATCGACGTCGCCCGCCTGCACATCGACGCTATCGTCGAGCGACTCGCAGCCTAGAACGTCTGCCTCACGCCCACGATCTGGCCGAGGCAGCGGCCGACTTGCTCGGCGGTATCGGGCGCCAGGCCCTCGACCTCGATTTCGACCGAGAGCTGGTCGTCGGCGGCCTGGGCGAAGACACGCGCCGGCACGAGGCCGCGCTTGGCGAGCAGCTCGAGTGCGCGCGGCAGCACGCCCGGCTCGACGTCGGCTTCGAAACAATATCGGACGGTGGAATTGCTACGCTTGAGGGCGAGGACGCCAAGAGACGTGGTGGACATCGGACGATTCCCTGGATGAATAATGGGCGAACGCAGCTACGCAGCGGTTTGCGGTGCAAACCGTGGTGCTAATTCGCCGTCCAAGGAGGTCCAAGCGGGCCATGTCGCTACTATAGCGCCGGAGCCGGCCGACGCGCTACGCTCGGCTCAACAACCCGCCGGGAAGGAAACAAAAATGCGTTCGACGCCCATCTACGAGGTCCATGCTGTCAAATATGCCCACCTGCCGCGCAAGGCATGGGAAGTGCAGATCACCCCCGATCCGCACGACGCCGACTTCCCGATGGACTACTTCGTCTGGGTGGCGATCCCGCTGGACGAGAGCGGCCATCGCACCATCGGCGGCAAGCCGATCGTGATCGACACCGGCTTCAACGCCCAGGTCGGCAAGGGTCGCGGCCGCGAGGTGAAGAAGAATCCCGCCGACCTGCTGGCCGAAGTCGGCGTCGATGCCAAGACGGTCGAGGACGTCATCATCACCCACCTGCACTACGACCACGTCGGCAACTGGGACCGCTTCCCCAAGGCGCGCTTTCATCTCCAGGACAAGGAGATGAACTTCGCCACCGGCCGGCACATGTGCAAGGACCCGTTCCGCCACCCCTACGAGCTCGAGGACATCGTCGGCATGGTCCGGGCCGTCTACGGCAAGCGCGTGGTGTTCCACGACGGCGACGAGGAGATCCAGCCCGGCCTCTCGGTGCATCTGATCGGCGGCCACACCGCCGGCATCCAGTCGGTGCGCGTCATGACCCGGAACGGCTGGCTCGTGCTGGCCTCCGACGCCAGCCACTATTTCTGGGGCATCAACAACGACAAGCTGTTCGCCATCGTCTACTCGGTGGCCGACATGCTGGCGGGCTACGACAAGCTGAAGAAGCTGGCCGAGGGCAGGATCGAGATGGTGATCCCCGGCCACGACGCCGAGGTCATGAAGCGCTACCCGGCGTCGCGGAAGGGCCTCGAGGGCGTGAGCGTGCGGCTCGACTGAGACCGCGTCACTTCTTCTGGATGTTCCACAGCGCCAGCGACGGCGTCTGCAGCAGGCCGTCGAGGTTGGTGCGGATCGCCGTCGGTGTCGTGAACTGGCCGAGCGGCACGTGCGTGGGATACTCCAGCACGCGCAGCTGCACGGCCTCGGCGATCTGCTTCTGCTTGGCCGGATCGGTCTCCTTGGCGTAGGCGTCGCGCAGCTTTTCCAGCTCGGCGTCGCACGGCCAGCCGAACGTCGCCTTGTCGCACGAGGCGTTGAGGAACGCCGCCGACACCGGGTTCAGCACGTCGGTGGCGCCCCACGAGGTGAAGAAGGCGCCCCAGCCGCCCTTGTCCGGCGGATCCTTCTTGGCGCGGCGCGTCACTAGGGTCTGCCAGTCCATCGGCTGCAGGTCGATCTTGAGGCCGGTCTTCTCGAGCTCAGCCTTGGCGACGGTGGCGAGGTTGTTGTGGCCGGACGTGTCGGTCTGGTGCAGGAACACCACCGGCGTGCCGTCGTAGCCGGCCTCGGCCAGCAGCGCCTTGGCCTTGGCGACGTTGCCCGAGATCTTGTCGTCCCAGCCCTTGGTCGATTCCAGCGGCGAGCCGCAGGGGAACAGCGACTTGCATTCCTTGTAGTAGGCCGGGTTGCCGACGTTGGCTTCGAGGAATTCCTTCTGCGACAGCGCGTAGAGTACGGCCTGGCGTACCTTGGGGTTGTCGAATGGCTTGAACAAAGTGTTGAAGCGCATGGCGTACTGCCGGCCCGCCGTGTTGACGACCATGACCTTGATGTTCTTGTCCTTGGCCAGGAGCGGCAGCAGGTCGGGCGGCACGATCTCGACCAGGTCAACCTCGCCGTTGATCAGGGCATTCACCTGGGTCTGGGTGTCGGGCAGCGTCAGCCATTCGACCCGGTCGACCTTGGCAACCTTGCCGCCGGCCAGGCCCGAGGCCGGCTCGTTGCGCGGCTTGTACTTGGGGTTCCTGACGTAGACCGCCCTTTCGCCCGCCCGCCATTCGTCCTTCTTGAAGATGAACGGCCCGGAGCCGATCGAGTCGGTGATTTGCGCGTTGGGGTCGGTGGAGGCCACCGCCTTGGGCATCATGAAGGGCACGTTCGAGCTCGACTTGCCGAGCGACTGGAGCACCAGCCCGTAGGGCTCCTTCAGCACCATCTTGATGGTCTTGGCGTCGGGCGCGCTGAGATCGGCCACGACGCCCATCAGCTTCTGGCCCATCGAATCCTTGGCGCCCCAGCGCTTGATCGAGGCGACGCAGTCCTCGGCGGTCACCGGCTTGCCATCGTGCCATTCCAGACCGTCGCGCAAGGTGAAGGTCCAGGTGAGCTTGTCGTCAGAGACGGTCCACTTGTCGACCATCTGCGGCTTGACCTCGAGCTTGCCGTCGAGCGCGAACAGCGTGTCGTAGATCATGTAGCCGTGGTGGGTGGAGATCAGCGCCGTCGTCCACACCGGATCGACGATCTTGAGATCGGAGTGCAGCGCCACCTTGAGCGTGGTTTGCGCCGCGGCAGGTGCTGCGAGCGCAGCGACGGCGGCCAATGTGCAGACGACACGACGACCGATCTTCAACATGGCAATCCCCTCCTGGCTTCCGCGCCGGCAACCAAACACATGCAACAATAGGGCCGTCAGCCGCCCTGCGCGACCTCCAGCAGGGCCTGCCAGTCGGTCAACTTCAAGCGAGGCCGGCCCAGGGCGGCGCCAGCGGCAGTTTCCGCCTTGTCGATGCGATGCCAGCCGTCGGCGTCGATGCAGAGCGGCAGCGGGTCGGGCCCGCTCTTGGGATCGCGCTCCTTCAGCCACGCCGCGACATCCTTGGCGACGGCGTGGCTGTCGGCGCGGTTGGTCGGGATCGTGCCGCTGGGGCCGCGTTTTGCCCAGCCGACCGCGAACACGCCCTCGGCTTTCGGGTAGTCCTCGCCGATATAGCCGATGCAGGTGATGACGAGATCGACCGGCAGCTTGCCGGTCGTGAGCTCCAACTCGCCGGGACGACAGGCAACCGGCGCCGCGTTGAACCGGAAATGCACCGTGACCGGCTTGCTGCCGGGCTTGTTGGGGGCGAAGCCCTTCAGGATCTCGAGGTTCTTGGCCTTGCGCAACCGCTCGGGCGTCGGATCCGACGCCGGCGGATGGCCCTCCAGTGCCGCGGCGTCGGCCACCGACACCGCCCGCGCGAGACGACCCATCTCGGCCAGTTCGTTGCTGGTGAAGGAGGCGTGCTCCGGTCCGCGCCGGCCGATCACGTGGATGTCGGTGAGCGGCGCGGCGGCGATCGCCGCCGCCGCCGTGGGCACGATGTCGCTTTTGGCCATTTCCTCGGCGCTCTTGGCCAGTAGGCGGGCGACATCGAGAGCCACGTTGCCGTTGCCGATCACCGCCACGCGCCGCACCTGGGAGAGATCGGGCCCCTGGCGGAAATCGGGATGGCCGTTCAGCCAGGCCACGAACCGCCACGAGCCCCAGACCTGCGGCTGGCCCTCGCCCGGGATGCCGAGCTTGCGGTCGATCACCATCCCGGTGGCGACGATCACCGCGTCATATCCCGCCCGCACCTCGTCCCAGGAGAGGTCGCGGCCGATCTCGATATTGCCGGCGAACCGGACGTCAGGCTGGGCCAGAAGCCGGTCGAACTGGCGAGAGACCGCCTTGGTACCCTGGTGGTCCGGTGCGACACCGGCCCGCACCAGCCCGTGTGGCGTCGGCAGCCGGTCGATCAGGTCGATGTGAAGGTCGGGATTGGCGCGTAAAAGCCCGTCAGCCGCATAAAAGCCGGAGGGGCCGGCGCCCACGATGGCAACCCTGTGAGTCATGGCGGCTCGCTTAGCATATGATGGTGGTCGAGTTGAAGGTGAAGCCGATGGCAAGAAAGTACCGACATCTGACGCAACTGGGCCGCCCCGCGGCATTGCCGCCATCGCCCGACAAGGCAGTGCTGGAGACGGTGCCCAATGCCAATCCGCGCGACCTCTATCTGGTGCGCTTCACGGCGCCGGAGTTCACCACTCTCTGCCCGATGACCGGCCAGCCCGATTTCGCCCATCTGGTGATCGACTACGCGCCCAAGGCGAAGCTGATCGAGAGCAAATCGCTGAAACTCTATCTCGGCAGCTTCCGCAATCACGCCGACTTTCACGAGGCCTGCACGCTCGCCATCGGCCAACGCCTGGCCAAGGCTCTGGCGCCGCGCTGGCTCCGGATCGGCGGCTACTGGTATCCGCGCGGCGGCATGCCGATCGACGTCTTCTGGCAGACCGGCCAGCCGCCCAGGGGACTGTGGCTGCCCGATCCGGGCGTCGCCCCTTATCGCGGCCGAGGATAGTGGCCAGGCTTCCGCCGACACCGAAACGACCGCCGCGGCAGGCGACGCCGCTCGAGCTGCGCAATGCCATCCGCGACGAGGCGCTCAGGCTGGGCTTCGATGCCGTGGGCTTTGCCGCCGCGACGCTCGCACCTGAGGCGCGAGCCGAGCGTCTCGCGCAGCTCACGCAGTTCGTCGAACTGGGCTTCCAGGGCGACATGGGCTGGCTGGGCAAGCGCACGCCGGAGCGCGTCGATCCGGCAACGCTGTGGCCCGGCGCAAAAACCGTCGTCTCGGTGGCCATGAACTACGGACCAACGCACGACCCGCGCACGCTTCAGGACGAACCCTCGCGCGGCGCGATCTCGGTCTATGCCCAGGGCCGCGACTATCACGAGGTGATGAAGACCAAGCTGAAGGCGCTGGGCCGCTTCATCTGGGACAACTACCGCCATTCGATAAAGGTCTTCGTCGACACCGCGCCCCTGATGGAAAAGCCCTCGGCACAGGCGGCAGGCCACGGCTGGCAGGGCAAGCACACCAATCTCGTATCGCGCCGGTTCGGCTCGTGGCTGTTCCTGGGCGAGCTGCTGCTGTCGGCCGAGCTGCCGACGGACACCGCCGAGAGCGATCATTGCGGCCAGTGCCGCGCCTGCCTCGATGCCTGCCCGACCGCGGCCTTCCCCGCGCCCTACAAGCTCGACGCAAGGCGCTGCATCTCCTACCTCACGATCGAGCACGAGGGCGCCATCGACCGCGAATTCCGGGCGGCCCTCGGCAATCGCATCTACGGCTGCGACGACTGCCTGGCCGCCTGTCCCTGGAACAAGTTCGCGAAGACGGCCCAGGAGGCGGCCTTCCTGCCGCGCCCCGAACTCACCGCGCCGACGCTGGTGGCGCTGGCGGCGCTCGACGATGCCGCCTTCCGCCGGCGCTTCGCCGGCACGGCGATCAAACGCATCGGCCGCGACCGCTTCATGAGGAACGTCGCCTATGCGCTAGGCAACAGCGGCGTCGCGGATACCGCGCTCCCCGCCGTGGGGCGGCTGCTGAAGGATCCCTCGCCTCTGGTGCGCGGCGCCGCGGTGTGGGCATTGTCACGGCTGGCGCCAACCGAGTTCGAACATCGCCGCGGATCGACAAAGGAAATCGACGCCGGCGTACGCGCCGAATGGGAGGCCTCGACATGAAACGCCTGATCCTCGCCCTTGGGATGTTGACAGGCGTCGCCTTGATCGGCTGGACGCTGCCGGCGTTGGCCGACGGTTGCTACATCTGCACGTCGGGCAGTGGCTGCGGCCAGTACTGCCGCTACAGCGGCGCCGACAACGGCGACAACCGCAAGAAATGCACCGCCGCCAACTGCAAGATCGGCGGCACGGCCTCGTGCCCGACCGGCGTCAACATCAAGACCTGTTCAGCCGCACGCCCGCTGGACCGGCTGCACCAGCTAGCGACGTTCGCGGAAGAACGCCCGCAGTAGCTCGGCCGCCTCGACCTCGCCGACGCCGGGATAGAGGTCGGGCCGGTGATGGCAGGTCGGTTGATCGAAGATGCGCGGTCCGTGCTCGATGCCGCCGCCCTTGGGATCCGACGCGCCCCAGTAGACACGCCGCAGACGCGCGAAGGAAATCGCCTGGGCGCACATCGGGCAGGGCTCCAGGGTGACGTAGAGATCGCACTCGACCAGGCGCGGCGAGCCGAGTTTTTGGGCCGCCGCCCGGATCGCCAGCAGTTCGGCATGCGCCGTCGGATCTCCGTCGGCTTCTGTACGGTTGCCTGCCTCGGCCAGCACCGCGCCATCAGGCGCCACGATCACGCAGCCGATCGGCACCTCGCCCCGCTCTGCGGCTGCACGCGCCGCACCAAGCGCACGTTCCATGGGGGAGGTTCTTGCCGGGCCGCTCATTAGGGGGAAAATAGCGGCAACAAGAGCGACGCGATACGGGAGGAGTAGCCATGCGTTTCAGCTTCACGCCGGAGCAGGACGAGTTTCGCACCAGCCTGCGGCGCGCGCTGGAGGCGCGGTCGCCGACCAAGGAAGTGCGGCGCCTGATGGCGACCGAGCAGGGTTTCGACCGCGAGGGCTGGAAGAAGCTCAACCGGGAAATGGGCCTCAGCGCCGTGCACATTCCCGAGACCTATGGTGGCGCAGGCTTCGGCTGTGGCGAGCTCGGCATCGTGCTGGAGGAAATGGGCCGCAACCTCTTGTGCGCGCCGTACTTCTCGACCGCCGTGCTGGCCACCACGGCGATCCTGAATGCCGGCACGGAGGAGCAGAAAAAGGCACTACTGCCCGGCATCGCGGCGGGCGACGTCACCGCCACCCTGGCTTTCTCCGAGGACAGTGGCCTGAACGATGCCGCCAGCGTCGCCATGACGGCGACATCCTCGGGCGGCGGCTACAAGCTCGACGGCACCAAGAGCTTCGTGCTCGACGGTCACACCGCCGATCTCATCGTAGTGCTGGCGCGCAAGCCCGGCAGCAAGGAGGAGGACGGCCTCTCCTTCTTCACCGTCGACGGCGACGCAGCCGGCCTCGAGCGCCGGCTGCTGAAAACCATGGACGAGACCCGCAAGCTGGCGCGGCTCGAATTCAAGGATGTCCAGGGCAAGCTTCTCGGCACCGAGGGCACCGCCGCCGCGCCGTTCGCCAAAACCCTGCAGCAGGCTATCGTCTGCCTCGCCAACGAGATGGTGGGCGGCGCCGACCGGCTGCGCGAGGATGCGCTCGCCTACGTGCAGATGCGCATGCAGTTTGGCCGCGCGCTCGCCTCGTTTCAGACCATGAAGCACAAGGCAGCCGACATGCTGGTCGACGTCGAGCTCGCCAAGTCGACGGCCTACTACGCCGCGGCGGCGCTCGATGAAGACGACACGGACGTGCCGATGCTCGCCTCGCTCGCCAAGGCAGCGGCCTCGGAAGCCTATCTGCAGACGGCGATTCATGCCGTGCAGATGCATGGCGGCATCGGCTTCACCTGGGACAACGACACCCATCTCTGGTTCAAGCGCGCCAAGTCGAGCGAAATCCTGTTCGGCGACGCCAATCTCCACCGCGAAAAGATGATGCAACACTGGGGAGACGCGCGATGAGCGAGCCCACCGAAGAGGCCGTCCGCGCCGAAGTGCGGACCTGGCTGGAAGCCAACTGGAACCCCGAGCTCGGACTCGTCGAATGGCGCCTCAAGCTCTGCCAGTCGGGCTGGGGGGCGCCGCATTGGCCCAGGCAATGGTACGGCCGCGACCTGCCGGTGAAGTTCAACTCGGTGGTCGACGAGGAGTTCGCAAGGATCGGCGCCGTCGGCGTCGCCAAGGCCGGCATCCGTACGCTCGCCGCCGCCACGATCCTGGCGCACGGCACCGATCTGCATAAGGAGAAGTTCCTCAAGCGCATCCTGACGGGCGAGGACACCTGGTGCCAGCTCTTCAGCGAGCCCGGCAGCGGTTCGGACTTGGCCGGTGCCGTGACGCGCGCCGACCGTCAGGGCAACAAGTGGGTGATCAACGGCCAGAAGGTGTGGACCACCAGCGCGCACAAGGCGCATTGGGGCCTGCTGCTGGCCCGCGCCAACTGGGACGCGGTCAAGCACAAGGGCCTCGCCTACTTCATCCTCGACATGAAGCAGCCCGGCGTTCAGGTCCATCCCCTGAAACAGATGAACGGCCATGCCTCGTTCAACCAGGTGTTCTTCACCGATGCCATCGTCGAGCCGGAGTTCCTGGTGAGCGACGTCGGCGACGGCTGGAAGGTCGCGACCACCACCCTGATGCACGAGCGGCGCGGCGCCGATGGCTTGCGCAACTGGGCGACCGCGGCAGGAAAAACCGGCCGCATCTACGAGGAGGAGAAGGCCGAGGTCGCGACCACGATGGAGCCCTACAAGTGGTATCCGCAGCGCGCCGGCCGCGTCGACCTCGTGATGCAGCGCGCCCACGAGACCGGCAGGATCGACGATCCCGTCGTGCGCCAAGAAATCGCCAGGCTCCTGATCATGTCGAAGGCAGCGGAATGGACGGCGCGGCGCGCGCGGGCGGCGCAGGAACAGGGCAAGCCGCAGGGCCCGGAGGGTTCGCTCGGCAAGCTGGTGTCGAGCCACGTCGCGCGTCAGGCGGCGCGGGTGCACACTTATATTACCGGCTCCGACGCACTGCTGAGCGGCAAGGACAGCCCGATGGAGGGCGTCATCGCCGAGATCCTGGTGTCGGTGCCGGCGGGTTCGATCGCCGGCGGCACCGACGAGATCCAGCGCAACATCATCTCCGAGCGCGTCCTCAAGATGCCCAAGGAACCCAGCGTCGACACCGACCGGCCGTTCAAGGACGTGCCGCGGAACATCACGGCGTCGTAGCCGCAGGCTGAAATGTGATATCCTCTAGGGATGCCCCGTCCCCTGATCGGCGTAACCCTGGATGCTGAGAAACCCGGCGGTTACTCCAAGTTCCCCTGGTATGCGCTCCGCCAGAACTACCTCGACGCGATCGACGCGGCGGGCGGCTTGGCCGTCGCGCTTCCGCACGA
>Ga0155465_1210_pt1 | contig 25183 bp, 25 predicted proteins | sample RifCSPhighO2_12_FD_107123 | JGI IMG/M metagenome (GOLD analysis project Ga0155465, IMG submission 107123) | Alphaproteobacteria bacterium RIFCSPHIGHO2_12_FULL_66_14 | reverse complement strand
GCCGTTCTCGACCGTGCTGGTCGACTTTCTCTACGTGCGGCTCACCTACGATGAGGATCCGGCCTCCTTCCTCGACCGTTTCGCCTTCTGGTGGGGCGCGCCCTATCTCCTTCTGGTGCTGACCCTCTTCGCCGCGCCGCTGCTCGCGGGGGCGGCGATGGCGCGCCGCTGAAGTGGACCATTTCGCGGCACACCTCGTTGTGCCACGCGGTGTGCCGCAGGCTGTGCCGCGAATAATGGCCAAGTCCTTGATTGATCGGCGCAATCGCCCCCTGATCGGCTGTGCCACGGCGCCCGGCCGCTTTGCGTTATCAGTGTTCGGGATTGGCGGCGCTTTCCGGCGCGTGGCTGCAAGGAAAAACGCCCGGAACGAGGACCGTTCGGGTGTTGCCAGCAGTACCCGCACATAAGGCGCCGACTGTAGCTGAAAACTACCACAAAACCTGCTGAACCTGCAAATCGGATTCAAACTTTTTGCAGGCAGCCGATGAAGTCGTCGAGCGACCAGTCACCTGGGACCTCGAGGCGCGGCAGGCGCAGCGGGTCGCCGCCCAGGCGCGCGACGCCGGGCTCGATGGTGAAGGCGGCCTTGTAGCCGCAGGCCCGGGCGATGCGGACGAAGCGCTCGTCGCCTTCGCCGAACGGTGCGGCGACCGAGAGACACTCCCGGCCAAGTACGCGTTCCAGCGCGGCGCGCGAACCGGCCGCTTCGAGGGCGATCTGGCGGATCGAAAGGCTGGCGATGCGGCTATGGCTCGCCATGTGGCTTCCGAAGCGCACTCCGGCCGAACCCAGGGACTTGATCTCGGCCCAGTCCATGAGGGGCGCGGGGGCGCCATAGTCGGCGTCCCAATCGGCTGCCCCGCCGATCATCCCGGTGACCACAAAGACCTCGGCGCAGAAGCCGTTGGCCTGAAGGACCGGCCACGCCGCATCGTGGAAGTCGCGATAGCCGTCGTCGAAGCTGATCATCACCGGCCGACCGTGGAAGGGGCGGCCGCTCTCGAGATGGCGGGCAACGTCGAGCGACGTGACGGCATGCCAGCCGTGCTGGCGCAGCCACTGCATCTGGCGGGCGAAGATCTCCGGCGCCACGCGATAGCGCGCGAGCCCCGGCGGTCCGTCGGCGGCGATGCGATGGTACATGAGGACCGGCACACGATCGGTCGTAGCCCGATCGGTCATTCCCCGGGCGGTCGTGCCCCGAGCGACGGCCTCGACGCGCGACGGTTCGGCCTCGCCGCAACCGCCGGCCGCGGCCGGCGCGGTGGTCGCGGCGGCGGCCTGCACTTCGGCAATCACGGCGGCAAGTGCCCGCTCGCTGGACCCATTGACCGGACGCGGCCCGGCGAGGGCGAGCACCGCTTCGGCGAGGGCCGTTTTCGCCAGCGCCGACGGCCTGTGCCGCACGGTAACCGCTTGCACCATCAGACGCGCCCAGGCCATCGCGGCCTGCAGCCAGAATCGCGGCCGCCGGAGCAGGCGACTCGTTCGTAGAAACAGCCGCAGACCCAGTTGCTCGAGCGCGAGTTCCGTCACCTCGCGACCCGACAGGTCGCCCTGGACCGGCACCTCGATCCGCAGCAGGGGCTGGCCGGCGGCATGAAGTTCGATGTGCACGGCCTCGACCTCGGGCGCGAGCGGGATCGGCTCCAGATGGCCGATGTCCTGTCGGACGGCGAGCGTTCGGCCCATCTCACTGCACCGCGCGGATGACGGCCGCATCCGATTTGTCGGCGTCGCTCAGCGGTGCGTGAAGACGCGAAGGCTGCAGGTCTGCGCCGCCTCGAAGCCGTGACGCCTCGGTCAGCAGCCAGCGCAGGGCCGGCAACCCGCCGACATCGAGAACGCCCTGGGCGAGCGTGCGTTTCAGCCATTGGCGCGGCGGCGGGGTCACATAAAGATGACGGCCGCCCCACAGGCCGAAAGCCTCACGCAGGAGCGGCATCACCGCCTCGGCCTCGGGCCGGCCGGTGAGGTCGATGAGCTGGGCCATGAAGCCGTCGCGCATGGCCGGGGCACAGACCTCGCGCCCGGGATGCGCGGCGAGCAGAGCCGACCACTTCAGCCGGTAGCGCGCCGGTGACAGGAGCGCACGGGCCGTCGGGTCGGCCGAGGCGCGCTCGCCGTCATGCTGGCGGATGTAGTTCATGCCCACCGGGCGACCCACGATCTGCCATCCCGCGAGGATCGCCCGGCCGAAGAAATCGACATCCTCGTTGATCAGAAGATCTTCGTCCCACGACAAGGTCTCCAGGAGCCGGCGCGGCCACAGGATGGTCGACAGGGTGAGGGTGCCCCGGCGGTGCGGCTGCAGGAACTCGACGATCGTCTCGATGCCGGGCCGGCTTTCGGGCGTGCAGACCACCGGCGCCAGCCGTATCTCGTCGTCGACGATGGCAAAGCTGCGCAGCCGTCCCGAGACGAGCGAGCGAGGAGGCGCTGCGAGCGCGGCGTGGAGAAGCGCTTCGAGATGTGCGGGATGCATCAGGTCGTCGTCATCCCAGAAGAAGACCCAGTCGCCGTCGGTGGCGGCGACGCCTGCGTTGCGCGCGGCGGCCGGTCCCTTCGCCACCTCGTGCCTGACGACGCGCGCTTCGGGAAACTCGCTCGCCAGCATGGCCGCCGAGCCGTCGGCGGATGCCTCATCGACGACGACGACATCCCTTTCGGTCCAGGTCTGTGCGCGCACGCTGCGCAGCGCCTGACGCAGCAAACGGGCTCTCGTGCGCGTCGGGACGATGATACTGATCTTGTTGCTCACGGCCTCTCGCAATCGAAACCTATGGCCAGCGCGCCTCCGGTGGCAGCGACATCAGGATCGCCTCGACATTGCCGCCGGTCATCAGGCCGAACCGGGTGCCGCGGTCGTGCAGCAGGTTGAACTCGGCGTATCGCCCGCGGCGCACGAGCTGGTGTTCGCGCTCGGCGGCGGTCCACGGCTCGTTCATGTGGCGGCGGACCAGCTTGGGATAGATGTCGAGAAAGGCCTCGCCGACATCGCGGGTGAAGGCGAAATCGCGGGCATGGTCGCCGCTGTCGAGATAGTCGTAGAAGATGCCGCCGACGCCGCGCGGCTCGCCGCGATGCGGCAGGAAGAAATACTCGTCGCACCATTCCTTGAAGCGCGGGTAGTAGGAGGCGTCGTGTCCGTCGCACGCTGTCTTGAAGGCGGCATGGAAGTCGCGCGTGTCGGGGTCGTGCGGTGTCATGGGCGTGAGGTCGCCGCCGCCACCGAACCAGGCGCGCGTCGTCACGATGAAGCGCGTGTTCATGTGCACCGCCGGCACCCGGGGCGAGCGCAAGTGGGCGACCAGCGAAATGCCCGAGGCGAAGAAGCGCGGGTCCTCCGCGGCGCCGGGAATTTGCGCGCGGAAGTCCGGGCTGAACTCGCCGAATACCGTCGAGACGTTCACGCCCACCTTCTCGAACACCCGACCGCGCATGATCGCCATGGTGCCGCCGCCGCGGTCCTCGCCGTCGGGCCCTTCCTCGCGCCGCCACTCCTTGCGCTCGAAACGGCCGGCCGGCAGCTCGCCGTGCGTGCCTGAAAGCTCGTCCTCGATTTTCTCGAATTCGGCGCAGATGCGATTGCGCAGGGTTCCGAACCACCGCCGTGCGTTGTCCTTCCAGCGCAGCACAGTCGCCTCGTCGGGAAGCGGGGAGGGGCCGTTGGGGCCGGTCGCAGTACGGGGGACGGAGGAGGGGGACTTGCTCATGGGCCTCGTGGAAAGCCCGCGGTCTGGCGCAGGCCTTCGCTCAATACCATTGCCGCCGCCAGCGCGACATTGAGCGACCGCGCGCCGGGCCGCAGGGGAATACGGACCCTGACGTCGGCGGCGGCGTGGACTTCGGCCGGCACGCCCGCGCTTTCACGGCCAAGCAGCAGGATATCGTCGGCCTGGAACGTCACGTCGGGGAGGGCGGCCGCGCCCTTCGTCGTCAGCAGGACCAGCCGGCCAGGCACGCGCCTCTCGAGACGGGCGCGCCGGAAACCAGCCCAGGAGGCGTACCGGCCGATGGTCGCCAGGTCGTAGTAGTCCATGGCGGCCCGGCGGATACGCTTGTCGTCGACCGGGAAACCGCAGGGCTCGATAATGTCCAGCGGGACGTCCAGACAGGCGGCAAGACGGATGAAGGCCCCGAGATTCTGCGGAATATCGGGCTCGAACAAGGCCAGACGCATGGTCTCTTCTACTCCCGTCCGCGTCGCGAAAGCCAAAACCGTGCGGCACGCTGTCACAGAAAGCCGCGCTTCGCGCCTGCGACCAACAGAGCCTTGAAACATAAGGGGCTTTCCCGGCTATAAAGGCCAGCATCTCCTTGGGGGACGGAAAGAAACAATGGCTTCATCAAGCGTTCCGGCCGACGGGCACGGCGATCCGACTCGGCGCGACTTCCTCATGGTTGCGACCGGCGCCCTTGGCGCGGTCGGTGCGGCGGCCGTCGCCTGGCCGTTCATCAACAATCTCAATCCCGCCGCCGATACGCTGGCGCTTGCGTCGATCGAGGTGAACGTCATGCCGATCGAGGTCGGGCAGGCGATCACCGTGAAGTGGCGCGGTAAGCCGGTATTCATCCGTCACCGGACGGAAAAAGACATCAAGGAGGCCGAGGCGGTGCCGATGTCGGAGCTGCCCGATCCGCAGACCGACAATTCGCGGGTGACCGACACCGCCAAGAAGGTGCGGCCGGAGTGGCTGATCATGATCGGCGTCTGCACCCATCTGGGCTGCGTGCCGCTCGGCAACCTGCCGGGACAGGACAAGGGTCCCTACGGCGGATGGTACTGCCCGTGTCACGGATCGGCCTACGACACGTCGGGGCGCATCCGGAAGGGACCGGCGCCGCTGAACCTCGCCATTCCGCAGTACCTGTTTCTTTCCGACTCACTCGTCCGCATCGGCTGATCGCCGTACCGATCGCCCAGGAGTTCGCAGCAATGGCCTCGTCTCACGGCACACCGCCGGTCTTCAACAACAAGGTGATCGCCTGGATCGATCACCGCCTGCCGATCTTTTCGTATATCGAGAAGGAGTATCACACCTTCCCGACGCCGCGGAATTTCAACTACTTCTGGAATTTCGGCGCGATCGCCACGGTGATGCTGGTGCTCATGATCGCGACCGGCGTGGTGCTGGCGACCAACTACACGCCGCACGTGCTGATGGCCTTCGACTCGGTCGAGCGCATCGACCGCGACGTGCCGCAGGGCTGGCTGATCCGCGACCTGCACATGAACGGCGCGTCGTTCTTCTTCATCGCCGTCTACGTCCATATCTTCCGAGGCATGTACTACGGCTCCTACAAGGCGCCGCGCGAACTCCTGTGGATCCTTGGCGTCGTCATCTTCCTGCTGATGATGGCCACGGCCTTCATGGGCTATGTGCTGCCGTGGGGCCAGATGAGCTTCTGGGGCGCCACCGTCATCACCAGCCTGTTCTCGGCCATCCCGGTCGTGGGCGATTCGATCGTGACCTGGTTGTGGGGCGGCTTCTCCATCGGCAACCCGACGCTCAACCGCTTCTATGCCCTGCACTATCTGCTGCCGTTCATCATCGTGGCGGTGGTCGCGCTCCATGTCGTGGCGCTGCACGTCCACGGTTCGAACAACCCGACCGGCATCGACCCCAAGGGTCCGCAGGACACCGTTCCGTTCCATCCCTACTACACGATGAAGGACGGCTTCGGCGTCGTCGTCTTCCTGATCGTGTATTCGCTCGTCGCGTTCTTCGGGCCCGACATGCTGGGCGATGCGGCGAACTACATCCCGGCCGACCCTCTGGTGACGCCAACGCACATCGTGCCGGAATGGTACTTCCTGCCGTTCTACGCGATCCTGCGCGCGGTGCCGGACAAGCTGGGTGGCGTGATCGCGATGTTCGGCGCGATCGCGGTGCTGTTCGTGCTGCCCTGGCTCGACACCTCGCGCGTGCGCTCGTCGACGTTCCGGCCGATCTACAAGTGGTGCATGCTGCTTCTCGTGATCGACGTCGTCGTGCTCGGTTTCTGCGGCGCCAATCCGCCAGCGGGCTTCTGGATCCCGCTGTCGCAGGCCGCCACGCTCTACTACTTCTTCCACTTCCTCATCCTGCTGCCGGTCCTGGGCAAGATCGAACGGCCTTTGCCAATGCCGCCCAGCATCGCCGACGCGGTGCTCAAGAAGAAGGCAGGATAAGCGCCATGCGTAGATTGATCGTTTCCGGCGCGATTGCGCTCGCCGCCCTCGTCACCGGTGCCGGTGCCCTCATCATCGGCGGTGGGGCCATTGCGGCCGGCACCGAGGCGCATCCGCCGAAGCGCTCCTGGCATTTCCAGGGGCCGTTCGGCACCTACGACCGCGCCGCCGCCCAGCGCGGCTATCAGGTCTATGCCGAGGTCTGCGCGGCCTGCCATTCGCTGTCGCTGCTGGCCTATCGCAACCTGATGGAGCTGGGGCTCACCGACAACCAGGTGAAGGGCCTGATCAAGGACATCGTCGTGCCCGACCTCAACGACGACGGCCAGCCGATCGAGCGGCCGGCGCGCCTGTCGGATTCCTTCAGGAAGCCGTTCCCCAACATGGCCGCCGCCGCTGCCGCCAACAACGGCAAGGCGCCGCCCGACCTCAGCGTCATCGTCAAGGCGCGCGAAGGCGGCGCCAACGAAATCTACGCGTTGCTGACGGGTTACGTTCCGTTCGACAAGCTGTCGCCCGAGCAGATCAAGGAATTCGCCGTTACCAAGGACGACAATTTCAACACCTACTTCCCGGGCCACAAGATCGCCATGCCGCCGCCGCTGGCGGACGACAAGGTGACCTACGCCGACGGCACCAAGGCCACGCTCGGCCAGCAAGCCTCGGACGTTACCGAGTTCCTGGCCTGGGCCTCGGAGCCGTGGATGGAGGACCGCAAACGCACCGGCGTTCGCGTCATCCTCTTCCTTCTGGCGCTGGCCGGCCTGATGTATGCCGTGAAGCGGCAGGTCTGGTCGGACAAGCACTGAGCCGCGGCAGCGTTTCTTCCCGCAACGAACTTCCCATCCCGCCAACGCGTGGACCTGCCGACGCGCTGGATGGGGAAATCGTGCGAACCATATATGCATACTGGGGAGTCTTGATCGCACCGACGGCCTGACTACGTCCTGAAGACGTCCACTAACCAGGAGGGCGTCATGTGCGATTACTCACTCGAACTCTATCGTTCGCGACCCGCCGTTAGCGAGGAGCAATACACTCTTCAGCGCTTCCCCAGCGGCACGATGGGCTTCACGGCCGGGCAGAACTGCGAGACGGCCGTGTGTGTCCCGGCGGATGCACGTTTGCGGCTCGCGGGTATCGGCGAGCCCGTGCAGCAGACCTTCGGCGTCGGGCCCGTCGAAGAAGTGGTGATGACACGGCTGGAGGGCGGTGCGCATGCCCACCGGGATGCGGTGAAGTTCTCGAATGGCCGGGAAGTTCTGCTGCAAAGCCTCACCGTCGGTCTCACCGCCGAGGTCATCGCCTTCCCGTCGGATCTCACGATGGTCACCGGCGCGCAGGCCCGGCGCCCGACGACGGAACTCGTCGACGCCTAAGGGAAGTCTGGCGAGGCGGCTCGTTCACAATGGGCCGCGGGTTGAAGGCCCGCGGCCCAAGAGGCGGGATGTGACCTTCAGGCCCTCTTGAGGCGGCGCTCGATGGCCTCATGGCGCTCGATCAGGCGGCGCGCACGGTCGATCACCGGGATGTCGATCATCTTGCCGTCGACCGAGAACGAGCCGCGGCCCTCGGCTGCGGCCTTTTGGTCGGCCGCGATCAGTTTCCTGGCGTAGGCGACTTCGTCGGCGCCCGGCGTGAAGGCTTCGTTCAGTGCCGGCACGAGGCCGGGATGGATGCAGGTGCCGCCGGAGAAGCCGAAGCGGCGGGCCCGTTCGGCGCTCTTCTTGTAGGCTGCGGGGTCGGAGTAGTCGGCGACCGTTCCCAGGATTCCCATCATCGCGACGCCATGCGCCTGGGCGGCGAAGGCGACCAGACGCTTGGGCAGCTCGAGCGACTCGTCGCTCGGGACGGAACCGGTCTCCAGCGCGAAATCCTCGCCGCCCAGCATCATGGCGATGACCCTCGGCCCATGCTCGGCGATGTCGTGGATCTGGGCGAGGGCGCGCGGGTGCTCGATCATGGCGCCGAAACCCACACCGCCGACCGGCATGCCGCGCTCGCGCTCGAGTTCGGTCACCATCTCGTCGAGCAGGCGCAGGTGCTGGACGCCCTCGGTCTTGGTGATGAACAGCGCCGAGAGGCCCGGCCGCACCGCCGCCTCGATGTCGGGGATCGCGAGGCGCAGCGGCCGGTTGATGCGCACGGCAACGTCGGCGCCACCCCGCGCCACCTTCTTCATCGTCTCGGGCAGCATGGCGCGCGCTTCGGACTTCTGCGCCGGCTGGACGCTGTCCTCGAGGTCGACCAGCACGCAGTCGGCACCGCGTTCGTGCGCCTTGTCGATGAACTTGGGCACGTTGCCCGGCACGTAGAGGGTCGAACGCCAGACGGGCGGAGCCGGTCTGGAGAGCAAGGGGCGACCGGTCACTTCTTCTTCGCTCCTTTTGAAATCGCGCCCGAGGCGACGAGCCTGGCATATTCGCCGTCGCCCAGCAGCGGCTTCAGCAGCGCCTCGTTATGCTCGCCGACCTTGGGCGCGGCGCTCCGCAGCGCGCCCGGCGTCCCGGACAGGCGCGGAACGACGGGATGGGTCGGCAGGTCGCCCATCTCCTCGTCGGGAATCTCGATCAAGGCTTCGCGCTCCAGCACATAGTCGTCCTCGACGATCTGGGCGATGTCGTAGACCGGGCCGATGGTGACGCCGGCTTCGTCGAAGAACTTCAGGTTCTCGGCGAGATCGCGCGCGGCGATGAAGCCGCCGATGATCTCGTCGAGTTCCACGCCGTGCCTCACGCGTTCGATGTTGGTGGCGAAGCGCGGATCCTTCACGAGTTCCGGCCGGCCAATCTTGACCAGGACCCGCTCGGCCATGCCCTGGGTCGACGCCGAGAGACAAACCCAGTGGTCATCCTTGGTCTGGTAGACATTGCGCGGCGCGGCATTGGTCGAACGGCTGCCGCTCCGCACCTTCACGTCGCCGGTCAGCTTGTGGTTGGCGGCCTGCGGCCCCAGCACCGAGAACAGCGGATCGAACAGCGGCAGGTCGAGGGTCTGGCCGGTGCCGCCGTTCACCTCGACTTCGCGCAAGGCCACCATGACGGCACCGTAGCCGTAGAGTGCGGCCATGGCGTCGGCGAGATACATCGGCGGCAGCACCGGCTCGCGGTCCTCGAAGCCGTTCATCGACGCGAAGCCGCTATAACCTTCGATCAAGGTGCCGAAGCCCGGCTTGTGACGATAGCGGCCATCCTGGCCCCAGCCGGAGATGCGCACGATCACCAGCTTGGGGTTGCGGACATGCAGCTCGGCCGGCGAGAGGCCCATGTCTTCCAGCACGCCGGGGCGGAAGCTTTCGACCAGGATCTGCGCCGAGGCGGCGAGTTCACGCACGATCGTGCGGCCGGCATCGGAGCGCAGGTCGAGAGCCACGCTCTTCTTGTTGCGGCTATAAACCTTCCAGGCCGTCTCGACGCCCTTGACCCGCCACGAGCGCAGCGTATCGCCCTCCGGCGGTTCGATCTTGATCACCTCGGCGCCGAAATCGGCGAGCTGGAGCGTCAGCACGTTGCCGGCGACCAGGCGCGACAGATCGACGACACGCACCCCGTCGAGGGGACCGCGCGCCGCCGGATCGAAGGCTTTCCTGGCCGGCTTCCTAGCCAATGTGCCCTTACCCAACGTGTTTTGCCATGAACTCCAGGGTGCGGGCATAGGCCTGCGCCGAGGCGAGACCGTCGTAGCTGCCGCGTTCATCGCAATGGAAGCCGTGGTCGGCCGGATAGTCGTGGATCGTGACGCCGGAATGGAGCGACCTCAGCTCGTTCACATGCGTCATCGGGATGTGCATGTCCTTGTCGCCGAAATGCAGCATGGTCGGCACCGTGGGTTTCTCGCCCTTGGTTCCATGGATGCCGCCGCCGTAGTAGCCGATCGCCGCATCGGGCTTCAGACGGGTCGACGACAGCCAGGTGATGGTGCCACCCCAGCAGAAGCCGGTGACCGCCACTTTCTTGCAGCCGCGCTTCCTGAGTTCGGCGATGGCGGCATCGACGTCCTGGATCGGCTTGTCGAGGCCGAGTTCGGTCACGTATTTGCGGCCCTCGGCGATGGTATCCGGCGTGTAGCCGAGCTCGATGCCGGGCTTGATGTGGTCGAAGAAGCACGGCGCCAGCGCCAGATAGCCGTCCTGCGCGAACTTGTCGGTAACGGCTTTGATGTGATGATTGGTGCCGAAGATCTCCATGATCACCACGATGCCGCCCTTCGGTGTGCCCTTCGGGGTCGCGAGATAGGCCCCGATTTCGCCGGCGGCAGACTTAAGACGGATACCTTCGCCCATGAGAATAACTCCCTCTGTTAAGGGTATTGGACATGGTAATGCCACGGCGTTCAACCCACTGGATCAACCATGTACCTGCCGAAGCACTTCGAAGGCGACGAGGCCATGGGCCGGGAGATCATGCGGGCCCATAGCTGGGCGCTGCTGACCACCACGGCCGAGGATGGCGCGCCACTCACCACGCATCTGTCGCTGCTATGGCAGGAGGCGGGCGGGCCGCACGGGTCGCTGATCGGCCATGTGGCGCGGGCCAACCCGCACTGGAAGCTGTTCGCGCGCCTTGCGGAATCGCTGGCCCTGTTCTGGGGGCCGCACGCTTATGTTTCGCCGACCTGGTACACGCCCGGCGCCAAGGTGCCGACCTGGAATTACGTGACGGTGCACGCCTATGGCCGGCCGCAGATCATCGAGGACACCAAAGGTGCGCTCGACGTGCTGGCGGCGCTCGCCCGGGAATACGAGGTCGTGGGTCCCGAGGGCTGGGGGCTCGACCGGCTTCCCCCCGGCAATGCCGAGGCGCAGACGCGGGGCATCACGGTGTTCCGCATGCCTCTCTCGCGGGTCGAAACCAAGATCAAGCTCAGCCAGAATCGCGAACTGGCGGACCGCGAACGCGTGATTGAGAAGCTCGAAGCGAGCGATAGCCAGGACTCGAAGGCAACGGCGCGTTGGATGAGGCGCGTGCTTTCGTAGCAGACTATTGGCGCGAGGAGGTGGCGCCCGACCTCCTGTGGAGGAACCGGTGCGGGCGCAATAAAACTGAAATGGAACCGTCGTCTGACCATCGCGGCACTCGGCTACTTCGGACCAAAATACGGTAAGGAGATTGGGATGGACCGGCGCAGCAGCGACTTTGTCGACCCTGAGGACCTGGGCTCGAATCCGAGCGCAGAGATGTCCATGGGCGACCTGATCGGACGGCGGCTCGGTCGACGCGCCGCCGTGCGTAGTCTGGTGGGCATCGGGGCGGCTGCTGCATTGGCCCGAGAGCTCCTGGGCGGTAGCGCGCTGGCACAACCGGCAGGTCCGTCGTCGCTTACGTTCGCGGAAGTCCCGCATGGTCTGGACAAGACCCATCATGTCCCGCAAGGCTATGATGCTCAGGTCCTGATCCGATGGGGTGATCCTGTCGTGGCCGGTGCGCCGGGTTTCGATCCCGCCAACCTGACGGCAGCGGCCCAGGAGAAGCAGTTCGGCTACAACTGCGACTTCATCGGCCTGCATGCACTGCCGGCGGGCAGCACGGCCGGCGACCGCTACCTGATGGTGGTCAATCACGAGTACACCAACACCAATCTGATGTTCGCCGGCCTCGGCGAGGGGCGGGCCTCGCGCACCAAGGCCTCGAAGCAGCAGGCCGAGGTCGAGCTGGCGGCCCATGGCGGCTCGGTGATCGAGATTGCCCGCGACGGCGGCTCATGGAAGGTCGTGCCGGACAGCAAGTACGCCCGTCGGATCACCGGGACTACGCCGATGGACGTCTCGGGGCCTGCGGCCGGCCACGACAAGCTCAAGACATCTGCCGACCCGAGCGGCCGCAAGGTGTCGGGCATGCTGAACAACTGCGCCGGCGGCGAGACGCCGTGGGGTACCTGGCTGACCGCGGAAGAGAATTTCAACGGCTACTTCGGCGGCGATGCCGGGAAGCTGCCTGATGCCAAGGCCTACAAGCGCTACGGCATTTCGAAGGCCACCTGGTACGCCTGGGCGCAGCACATCGATCGCTTCAATGTCGAGAAGGAACCGAACGAGCCCAACCGCTTCGGCTGGATCGTCGAGATCGATCCCTACGATCCTTCGGCGGCGCCGATCAAACGCACCGCGCTCGGCCGTTTCAAGCATGAGGGCTGTCACCATGCCCTGACCAAGGACGGTCGCGTGGTCATCTACATGGGCGACGATGAGCGCTTCGATTATGTCTACAAGTTCGTGACGGCAAAGCCCTGGAACCGGCAGGACCGTGCCGCGAACCGGACTCTGCTGGACGAAGGCACGCTCTACGTCGCCCGCTTCGCCGACGACGGCAAGGTCGAGTGGTTGCCGCTCGTCCACGGCCAGGGTCCGCTGACGGCGGAAAACGGTTTTGCCAGCCAGGCCGACATCCTGATCTATACGCGTATGGCCGCCGATCTGCTGAAGGCAACGCCGATGGATCGGCCTGAGGATGTCGAGGCCAATCCTGTCAACGGCCGGGTCTATGTGCTCCTGACCAACAACACGCGTCGTACCGAGCAGCAGGTCAACCGCGCCAACCCGATGGCCCGCAATGCCCACGGCCACGTCATCGAGATCACGCCCAAGGACGGCGACCATGCCTCGACCGAAGGGGCATGGTCGATCTTCATCGTCGGCGGAAGGCCCGGCATCGATCCCGGCGCGCGCTATCACCGGGCGACGTCGGAAAACGGCTGGCTCTCCTGCGCCGACAACTGCACTTTCGACAGCAAGGGCCGCATCTGGATCGCCACCGACGGCGCGCCGACCGCCGCCGGCATCGCCGATGGCCTCTATGGCGCCGACACGGCGGGCTATGGTCGCGGGCTGACGCGATGCTTCTTCCAGGCGCCGACCGGCGCGGAGGTGTGCGGTCCAATTTTGCCGCCGGACGACAGCGCGGTGTTTCTGGCGATCCAGCATCCGGCCGAAACCGCCGGCTCCACCTTCGAGAAGCCGTCGACGCGCTGGCCGGACTTCAAGGACGGCATGCCGCCCCGCCCGTCGGTGATCGTCATCACGAAGCGGGGTGGCGGCGTTATCGGATCCTGATGGCGGCGCCCTCTAGGGCGCCTCAGACATTGAAGCGGAAGTGGAAGACGTCGCCGTCCTTGACGGCGTAATCCTTGCCTTCGAGGCGCAGCCTGCCGGCATCGCGGGCGCCGGCCTCGCCCTTCAGGGTCACATAGTCGTCGTAGGCGATGGTCTCGGCGCGGATGAAGCCCTTCTCGAAGTCGGTGTGGATGACACCCGCGGCTTCCGGCGCGGTCGCCTCGCGGCGCACCGTCCAGGCCCGCGCCTCCTTCGGCCCGACGGTGAAGAAGGTCACGAGGTCGAGAAGCTGGTAGCCCGCGCGCACCACGCGGGCGAGGCCGGTTTCCTTGAGGCCGAGCGAGGACAGGTAATCGCCCTGGTCTTCGGGCGGCAATTGCGCCACCTCGGCCTCGATGGCGGCCGAGATCACCACGGCCAGCATGCCGCGTTGCTTGGCGAAGGCTTCCGCCTTGGCGCTGTGGGCGTTGCCGGCGGCGGCCGAGCCTTCGTCGACGTTCAGCACATACATCATGGGCTTGGCGGTGATGAGCTGCAGTCCGTGGAACACCGGCCGCTCGTCCGCCGTCAGCGCGGCCTCGCGGGCGGGCCTGCCCTCACGCAGCGCGTCGAGCGCCTTCTTGACCACGGGCGCTTCGGCCGCTGCGTCCTTGTCGCCGCCCTTGGCGCGCTTTTCGAGGTTGGGTAGGCGCTTTTCCAGACTGTCGAGGTCGGCCAGCATCAACTCGGTTTCGACGATCTCGGCGTCGCGCACCGGATCGACGCTGCCGGAGACGTGGGTCACGTCGCCGTCCTCGAAGCAGCGCAGCACGTGGGCGATGGCATCGACCTCACGGATGTTGGCAAGGAACTGGTTTCCGAGACCCTCGCCCTTCGAGGCGCCCTTCACGAGGCCCGCGATATCGACGAACTCGAGCTGGGTCGGGATGATCTTGGCCGAGCCCGCGATCTTCGACAGCATGTCCAGGCGAGGATCGGGCACGGCGACGCGGCCGACGTTGGGCTCGATGGTGCAGAACGGATAGTTGGCCGCCTGCGCCGCCTGGGTGGCGGTGAGAGCGTTGAACAGGGTCGATTTGCCGACATTGGGCAGGCCGACGATACCGCAATTGAAACCCATTTTGCTCTTTCTGACCGCTTACTCTCTGACGTCCAGTCTGGCCGGGAGATCGGGAGGCGGCGCGAGATGCGCCACCCGGCTCATGTATTTCTCGTCGGCCTTGGCGCCGCCCTCGATCAGCAGCGCCGATTCCTCGGCCAGCGCCGCCAGCACCTTTGGAACCCAGCCGGTTTTGGGATCACGTTCGTCCGGCTCGAAGTCGCGCAGCACCCAGTGCAGCACCAGATCCTTGTGGCCGGGATGGCCGATGCCGATCCGGACCCGGCGATAGTCCTTGCCGACGTGGGCGTCGATGTCGCGCAGCCCGTTGTGGCCGCCGGCACCGCCGCCCTTCTTCATGCGCACCCGACCGGGGGCCAGGTCGAGTTCGTCGTGGAACACCACGATGCGGTCCAGCGGCACTTTGAGAAAGCGAACGGCTTCGCCCACGGACTTGGCCGACTCGTTCATGAAGGTCATGGGCTTCAAGACGATGACGCGCTCGCCGCCGAGGTGACCCTCGGCCACCTCGCCGTTGAAGCGCGCGCGCCAAGGGGAGAAGACACGGCGGCGGACGATCTCGTCCACCGCCATGAATCCGACGTTGTGCCGGTGCCCCGCATAGCGCGGCCCGGGGTTGCCGAGCCCGACCAGCAGGAGCATCGGACCGGTGGAGCCCTGGTCCGCCGGCTACTTCTTCGCCGGGGCGGGGGCCTTGCCACCCGCCGCCGGCGCCGCGGCGCCTGCCGCCGGAGCAGCGCCACCCGCCGCGGGTGCAGCACCCGCTGCCGGAGCCGCTGCAGCTTCGGCTGTAGCCGGTGCCGCCGCATCGGCCGCCGCCTGGGCCGCCGCCTCGCGGACCACGGTCGGCGCGGCGATCGACGCCACGGTGGCGTCCTTGTCGCGGCTCACCACCCGGACGCCCTCGGGAATAGCGAGCGTCGAGAGATGGATGGAGTGGCCGATCTCGAGACCGGTCAGATCGACCTCGAAGTATTCGGGGATGTGGTCGGCCTTGGTGCGCACCGTGATCTCATGGAGCACGATGTTGAGCACGCCGCCGCGCTTGATGCCGGGGGCCTGCGCCTCGTTCCTGAAGTGGACGGGCACCTGCACGGTGATGATCGACTCGGGGCCGATCCGCAGGAAGTCGAGATGAAGGGGCTTGTCCGTCACCGGATCGACCTGGACGTCGCGCGGCAGGACCTGATAGTCCGTGCCCTCGACGTCGATCTGAAGCCGGTGGTTGAAGTAGCCTTCCTTGTGCAGCTCGCGCTCGATCGATTTCGGCTCGACCGCGATCATGACCGGGGGTTTCTTGTCGCCATAGATCACGGCGGGAATCAGTCCCTCGCGACGGCTGGAACGGGCGCCCCCTTTGCCGGCCCGATCCCGCTTCTTCGCGACGACTTTGGTCGTCTCTGACATCTCACTTCTCCTTGGGTTGCTTTTTCTCTCTCACTCGCGGCGCGGCCTCCAGGGGTGCCGATCGCCGGATCTCAAAAATTTCTCAGTCGAACAAGCTCGAAACCGACGATTCGTCGGAAATGCGTTTCATGGCTTCGGCCATCAGCGAGGCGATGCTGAGCGGCCGCACGTTGGGCGAAATCCGCACCGCCTCGGTGGGCTGGATCGAGTCGGTGATGACCAGCTTCTCCATCGGCGAGGCGGCGACACGGGCCACGGCGCCGCCCGACAGAACGCCGTGCGTGACGTAGGCGCACACCGACTTGGCGCCCTGGTCCATCAGCGCGACCGAGGCATTGCACAGCGTGCCGGCCGAGTCGACGATGTCGTCGATCAGGATGCAGTCCTGGCCTTTTACATCGCCGATCACGTTCATCACTTCGCTGACGCCTGCCGCCTCGCGGCGCTTGTCGATGATGGCGAGGTCGGCGTCGATGCGCTTGGCGATGGCGCGCGCGCGCACCACGCCGCCGGTGTCGGGCGAGACCACGGTGAAGCTGCGGTTGGGCAGCGTTTCCTTGATGTCCTTGGAGAACACCGGGCCGGCGTAGAGATTGTCGACAGGGATGTCGAAGAAGCCCTGGATCTGCGCGGCGTGCAGGTCGAGCGTCAGCACGCGGTTGGCGCCGGCATGGGTCAGCAGATTGGCGACCAGCTTGGCCGAGATCGGCGTGCGTGAACCCGTCTTGCGGTCCTGCCGGGCGTAGCCGAAGTAGGGCATCACCGCGGTGATGCGACGCGCCGAGCTGCGGCGCAGCGCATCGATGGTGATCAGGAGCTCCATCAGATGGTCGTTGGCCGGAGAGCTCGTCGACTGGAGGACGAACATGTCCTCGCCGCGCACGTTTTCCAGGATCTCGACGAAGATCTCGTTGTCCGAGAAGCGGCGGATGTTGGCCTTGACCAGCGGCAACGCCAGCTTGGCGGAAATGGCTTCGGCCAGCGGTCGGTTGCTGTTGCCGGTGAGAATCTTCATGGATCGCGCCCCTCGCGCCGGGACGGGACCTCGTTAAGCCGTTGATATGAAACGACAAAACGGCCATCCCCGGCCGCGACGCGGCGGACCATACCAATGTGGACCGGCCGTGTAAACGGCCTGTAATCAGGGCTTTTTCGGCGCGTAGAAGACGCTGTCGATCTCCACGATATCGTCGTCGAACAGACGCCGGACCTCGACCATGGTGCGGGGCGGATAGGGTGGTTTGCCCCAGAGTTCGGCCTGCGCCTTGTCGACCATGGGCGCCAACCGCTTGAGGTCGCTCACGTAGACGGTGAGTCGCACGCAATCCTGCAGGCTGGCGCCTTCGGATTGGGCAATCAGCTTGATGTTGAGGAAGGCCTGCCGGATGCGGGTCTCGGGATCCGGCACCAGCTCGCCGGTCGCGGGATCGACGCCTTGCATCCCGGCGACAAAGACGAAATCACCGGCCCTCACCCCGAGGCTCCAGGTACCCTCGACCTTGATGGCTCCGGGTGGCGCGAGCGTCCGCACGCCATTGGGCGATTGTGCGAGGGCGAAGTCCGGCGCCAGGGCCAACACCGTCCCGGCGAGAAGCGCCAGCCGGCTCATGCGTGCCGAGGCTCGGCCACCAACGGCCACTGGGCCTTGTCGACCTTGGTGTAGGGCAGAAGCGACCAGTCGGGCACCAGGGCGCCGGGCGCCGCGACATAGACCACTTCGCTGGCAATCGGCGCATAGGCGGCGTGGAAGTGCTGCATCGACTTCACCACCACCACCTTCTTGGTCGAGGGATCGACGCCGAGCTTGGTGAAGCAGTCCAGGCTGTGGCACTGCGAGCGCTTGGTGTTGACGATCACCGTCACGCCCTCGATCTGAAGGGCCGCCACGTCGCCGATCGGATTGGTGCCCTTGCGGGCGCCGCCGAACTGGATGAAGACGTCCTTCTCGAGCTTCAACACCTTGGCGCGGGCGTCGATCGGTGCGCCTGATTGCGGCCCGAGCTTGCCGCCAAGGCGGATGTCGAGCTCGGCACCTTCGCCGACCTCGAAGGCGAGCCTGACGGCGCCGGGATCCCAGAACATGGCGATGGCCGCGTCCTTCACCTTGCCGTCGAGCAGCGCCTTCAGGACGAAGGTCGAATCCGAAGCCGCGCCGCCGCCGGCATTGTCCGACACGTCGGCCAGCACCATGGGCTTGGGCAGGTTGTGCGAACTCACACGCGCCATGGCGGCACCCAGCGTGACATAGGGCGGCTGCGTCGCCGCGCGCATGGCGAAGAATTCCTGGCCGAGCGCCTTGGCGAGCTTCTCTGCCTTGGATCTGTCGCCGTCGGTGATGGCGATGACCTTGCTGCTCATCTCCTTGATGTCCGACCACGGGAAGCCGTGGGCGACGGAGAGCGAGAGCACGCCGTCCTTGCCTTCCATCGCCATCAGCTTGTCGACGAAGCCGCGCATCGGCTGGCGCGTGGTGTGGAACACGCCGATCATGCGGCAATCCCACGCCGCCATCACCGGCCTGGTGCGGCCTTCGATCGCGCCTTCCATGACGTTGAACAGATCGTCCGCGCGGTCGGACACGTCGACGTGCGGATACTCCTTGAACAGCACCAGCACCGTGGCGTCGCGCATCGTGCCCACGCCGATGTTGCAATGGAGGTCGAGCTCGACGCCGACGGGAACGCTCGGACCCACGACCTTGCGCACATGGGCCAGCAGGTCGCTTTCGCAATCGTCGTATCCTTCGGCCACCATGGCGCCGTGCATGGAGAGGAACACGGCGTCGACCGGCATCGCGGCCTTCAGGTCGGCCACGATCTCGTCGCGGAAGGCTTCGTAGACCTTCTTCACCGTTCGGCCGGCGGGCTGGGCGAACGCGCAGAGGCTTTCCTCCACCTGCCAACCCTTGGCCTCGGCGCGGCTGCGCCAGACGGCGAGCGGCGCACCGAACATCGGCACGTTCTTGCCATAGCTGCCCTTGCGGTAGAGGCAAGTCTCCTCGAAGAGCTGGTGGCCGGTCGGGATGGCGGCGAAGGTGTTGGTCTCGGTGCCGAGGCAGGCGGTAAAGATCTTTTTCATTTGGCCTTTGAATGTCGCTCAGACAGCGACGGAAAAAAATACAGGATTGGCGATCTTGGGTGACCCGACTGAAGCGGGCAAGTCCTTGTTCCATCGAGCATTTCCGCCTCTCGGACCGGATATCACCTGTCGCCTGAACAGCGACATTTTTTGACTCCGATTCCGGAATTTTTTCGGAGTTCCCGAGCGGCCTGCCGAACGTCGGTCGAGTGAAGCTGTCCGGAGAAGCTCGGTCATGCAGGTACGCTACGAAAATCTCCAACGCGAAGTCGAAAGGCTGTTTTGCAGGAGATGCCTCTGCAAGCGGTTGATGCGCCACGATGTTTTTTGAGGAGCCCTTCGTCGCGACTATTTTCCGGACAGGTTGTCGCAGTCGCTCAGGCCGCCAGTGCGCGGTCCATCAGCTGGACCTCGGCCGTGCCGAGGTCGGCGGTGCCGAACTGGGCGAAGTGGCCGGCGCCCAGCCGGGTCTCGCCGTAGAGCGTGGCGAACGGCGAGTTGGCTTCGACCAGGGCGGCAAGTGCTGCGATGCGGGCGAGGCCCTCGCAGAGGAAGCGCGCCCGGCGCTCGGCGTCGGCGGATTTCAGCGTCCGTTCCAGCGCCTGGGCGAGGGGCGCCACGGTGAAGGCCTGTGAAGCCGTGCGCACCAGCCGGGAGAGCGTGTCCATCGCGGCCTCGGGATGCCGGCCGGCGGCGCGCAGCACGTCGAGCGCCATGACGTTGCCCGAGCCTTCCCAGATGGCGTTGAGCGGCGCCTCGCGATAGTAGCGGGCCATCGGCAGATCCTCGGTGTAGCCGTTGCCACCCAGGCATTCGAGCGACTCGTAGACCACCTGCGGCGTGCTCTTGCACACCAGGAATTTTACCGCCGGCGTCAGCAGCCGGGCGTAGGTCGAGTCGCGCGGGTCCGACGCGGCACAATCCGCGGCATGGGTGAGGCGGAACACCAGCGCCACCTGAGCCTCGAGTTCCAGCGCAAGGTCGGCGGCCACGGCGCGCATCGCCGGCTGGTCGGCGAGCCTTCGCTGGAACACCGAGCGATTGCGGATGTGGTGCAGCGCCTGGCTGAGCGCAATCCGCATCTGGCCGGCCGAGGCGATGGCGCAGTCGAGCCGCGTCAGGTTCACCATCTCGATGATGGTGCGCACGCCCGCGCCTTCCGCGCCGACGCGCTCGGCGTAGGCGGCATGGAATTCGACTTCCGACGAGGCGTTCGACTTGTTGCCGAGCTTGTCCTTCAGCCGCTGGAAGCGGAGGTTGTTCTGGCCGCCATCGGGCCGGTAACGCGGCATCAGATAGCAGGTGAGGCCACCTCCAGCAGATTCTTTGGGCGCCTGCGCCAACACAAGGAACGCATCGCACATCGGCGCCGACATGAACCATTTATGACCCGTGATCTCGACGTGATCGCCGTGCCCCACGGCTTGGCTGATGTTGGCGCGCACGTCGGTGCCGCCCTGGCGCTCGGTCATGCCCATGCCGAGCGTCACGCCCGTCTTTTCCCACCATGGCAGCGGCCGAGAATCGTAGCTGCGCGACTGAATCTTGGGCCGCCATTTCTCGAGCAGCGCCGGCTCGGCGCGGAGTGCCCCAACGCAGGCGTGCGTCATGGTGATGGGGCAAAGATGGCCACTCTCGGCCTGGGTCGCGAGGTAGAGGCGCACGGCCCGGCTGGCGAGTGGTCCTTGCGGTTCACTGCCGTCGTGCGCTGAGGCGTGGATGCCGTGGCCGATGCTCTTGGCCATCAGCGCGTGATAGGCGGGGTGGAATTCGACAAGGTCGAGGCGGTTGCCCTTGCCGTCCATGGTGCGCAGCTTGGGCGGGTTCTCGTTGGCCACCCGGCCGAGATCGAGCGTCTCGGCCGAGCCGTAGTCGCGCCCGCACGCCGACAGCGCCCTGGCGTCGAGGCCAAGGCGCGAAGCGGCGTCGGCCAGCGGCCGGTCGGCGGCGAACAGGTCGACGTCGCCGAAGGTGGGCGACTGGTTGAAGGAGGCGTCTTCGAGCAGGCCGGAGGTCATGGCGAACCTTAACTCATGGCTGGGTGCGCGCCCCTAGCGAAGAACTCAGCCGCCGCCGCCATATTTGAAGGAGAGCTTCACCTTGGTGCGATAGGCGGAGACCTTGCCCTTTTCGATGACGAGATCCTGCTCGACGACCTCGGCGACGCGCAGGTCACGCAGCGACTTCGCCGCCCGCTCGACCGCCACCTTGGCCGCCTTCTCCCAGGATTCGCTGCTGGTGCCGACCAGCTCGATGACCTTGTAGACGCTATCGACCATTTGAGCCTCCCTGGACACGGTTGTGCCGTTTCGTCCGGCGCCGGGTCAGGGGGAGGCTCGGCAGCGGCTGCCTAGCTGGCTTTTCCTTGTGGTAAGGCAAAGCCTATCACGCTGCGGCGAATTTTCCGAACTCCCAGTTGCGGCCAGGGGCGGCGGCGAACAGCGCCTTGGTGTAGTCGTCCTTGGGGGAGCCGAACACCTGTTCGGCCGAGCCGTACTCGACGACGCGACCCTTGCTCATCACCGCGACGTAGTCGCAGATCTGCGCTGCCACGCGCAGGTCGTGAGTGATGAACAGCACGGCGAGGTTCAGCCTGACGCGGATCTCGTCGAGCAGCTCCAGCACCTGCTTCTGCACCGACACGTCGAGCGCGGAGACCGCTTCGTCGGCGATCAGCAGTTCGGGTTCCATGGCGAGCGCACGGGCGATGCAGATGCGCTGGCGCTGGCCGCCCGAGAACTGGTGCGGGTAGCGGTCGAGTGAATTGGGGTCGAGCCGCACGGTTTCCATCAGCTTGCGGGCGCGGGCCAGCGCCTCGTCGCGCCTGAGGCCAAAATTCATCGGCCCCTCGATGATCGAGTCGCCCACGGTGATGCGCGGATTCATCGAGCGGTAGGGATCCTGGAAGACGATCTGCACGCGACGGCGGTGCGGGCGCAGCTTGCCTGCCGACATGGTGGCGATCTCGGTGTCGCCCAGGAACACCCTGCCCTCGGTTGGGTCGATCAGGCGGGCGATGCAGCGCGCCACCGTCGATTTGCCCGAGCCCGATTCGCCCACGATGCCGAGCGTCTCGCCCTTCCTGATGTCGAGGTCGACGTCGATCGCCGCCTTGACGACGCGCGCCTTCTGGAAGAAGCCGGCGCCTGTGTAGGTTTTGCCGAGTTTTTCCGTGCGCAGTACGGTGATGCCGTCCTTGCGCACACCGCGGTGCACGGGATGGATCGACGGCACCGAGGAGATCAGCATCTTGGTGTAGCTGTGTTCCGGTCGCGACAGGATCTTCTCGGTCGGACCCATCTCGACCAGCTCGCCCCAGCGCAGCACGGCCACGCGATGGGCGATTTCGGCGACGACGCCGAAATCGTGGGTGATGAACAGCACGCCGGTGCCCTGGCCCTCCTGCAGCTCGGCGATCAGCTTCAGGATCTCGGCCTGGGTGGTGACGTCGAGCGCGGTGGTCGGCTCGTCGGCGATCAGCAGGACGGGATCGAGCACCAGCGCCATGGCGATCATGATGCGCTGGCGCTGGCCGCCCGAGAGCTGGTGCGGGTAGGAGGCGTAGATGCGCTCCGGCTCCGGCAGCTTCACGCGGTCGAGGATGGCGATGATCTTGGCCTTGCGCGCCGCCGCATCGAGCTTGGTGTGGGTGTCCAGCACCTCGTCGATCTGCTGGCCGCAGGTCATGACCGGATTCAGCGCCGTCATCGGCTCCTGGAAGATCATCGACATGCGCGTGCAGCGCAGTTCCCGCAGCCGCGATTCGTCGGCCGCCAGGATGTTCTCGCCCTCGAGCAGGATTTCGCCCGATGTCGGCTTCAGCGCCTTGGCAAGCAGGCCCATGACGGTAAAGGCGATCACCGACTTGCCCGAGCCGGATTCACCCACCAGGCAGACGATCTCGCCGGGATTGACCGTGAAACTGACCTTCTCGACGGCAAGGGCGCGGTCGGCGCCGGATGGCAGGGCGACGCTGAGATTGCGGACTTCGAGGACGGGACGCTTAGCTTGGGACATCAACTCACCACCGTCATCCCGACCAAGGCCTGAAAGGCCGCGTAGAGGGATCTCGTTTCAACAACATGGGGCTTGCCTTTGGAGACAAGGCCCCTCGACTTCGCTCGGGGCGACGACTTCGTCGGCATCACACTTTTTTGCTCATCTTCGGATCGAGCGTGTCGCGCAGCCCGTCGCCCATGACATTGATCGCCAGCACCGTGAGCGCGAGGAAAATGCCGGGATAGAGGATGTTGTGCGGGAACACGCGGAACAGCGTGCGGCCCTCGGCCATGATGTTACCCCAGCTCGGGATCTCCGGCGGGATGCCGAGGCCGAGGAAGGACAGGATTGCCTCGACGATGATCGCTGCTGCGGCGATGAAGGTGCCCTGCACGATCAGCGGTGCCACGGTGTTGGGCAGGATATGGCGGAACATCAGGGTCCAGGTCGGCGTGCCGACCGAGATGGCGCCCTCGACATAGGGTTCCTCGCGCACCGTCAGAACGACCGAGCGCACCAGGCGCACGACGCGCGGCACGTCGGGCACGACGATAGCGAAGATCACGGTGATGAGGCCGGCGCGCCAGATCGAAATCAGCGCAATGGCGAGCAATATGCCCGGTATCGCCATCAGGCCGTCCATGAAGCGCATGATGATGCCGTCGGCCCATCGGATGTAGCCGGACACCAGGCCGATCACGAGGCCGATGGCGATCGAAATAATGGCGACGGCCACGCCGATCACCAGCGACACGCGGGTGCCGTAGATGACGCGGCTGTAGACGTCGCGGCCCAGACTGTCGGTGCCCATGAGGACGACGCGCTTGGCGGTCTGGCCGTCATCGAGCCGGAAGGTGATCTCGGTGCCCGGCTTCCTGTTGCGTGCCGCCGGATCGATGCGGGTCGGATCCACGGTACCGAGGAACGGCGCCAGGATGGCGATGGCCACCATGACCAGCAGGATGGCGCCGCCGAAAATGACGGCGGTGTTGCGCATGGCAAGGGCCCACAGGCTCTTGCGCTTGGTCGACGCGGCCGCGATGGAGGCGGAGTCGACGACTTCTTCGGTTATCGCGCTCAATAGCGGATCCTCGGGTCGAACAGAGTGTAACTGATATCGATCAACAGGTTGATCACGACATAGACCACGGAGAACAGCAGGATGACGGCCTGGATGGTCGGGAAGTCGCGGCTCAACACGGCCTCGACGGTGAGACGGCCGAGCCCCGGCAGGCCATAGACGCTTTCCGTCACCACGGCGCCGCCGATCAGACCTGCGATTCCGAGGCCGATCACTGTCAGAATCGGCACGGCGGCGTTACGCAACGCGTGGCGCATCAGAACGACCCGGTTGGAAAGCCCCTTGGCACGGGCGGTGCGGATGTAATCCTCGTTCAGTACTTCGAGCACGCTGGCGCGGGTCATGCGCGCGATCAGCGCAATAAAGACCACGGCGAGCGTCACGCTGGGCAGAACCATGCGTTCGAGGAAACCCCAGAAGTCGACGCCGATCCGGATGTAACCCTGCACCGGCAGGATACCGAGTTCGATGGCGAAGACGTAAATCAGGACATAGCCGATGACGAACACCGGCACCGAGAAGCCCAGCACCGAAAAACCCATGACGAAGCGGTCGAGCAGCGAACCTTGCCGGTAAGCGGCCAGGACGCCGAGCGGAACGGCGACCGATATGGCGATGACCAGGGTGCAGACGGCCAGCGCCAGAGTCGGCTCGACACGCTGGGCGATCAGCTCGGCGACGGTCTTCTTGAAGAAGAAGCTTTCGCCGAAATTGCCCTGCAGCACGTCGCCGATCCAGATGGCGAACTGCGTCCAGATCGGCTCGTCGAGGCCGAGTTTGGTGCGGATGTCGGCGATCTGGTCGGACGTGGCGTTGTCGCCGGCGATGACCGCGGCCGGATCGCCCGGCGTGAGACGCAGCATGAGGAAGACGAAGACCGCCACCACCGTGAGCACGGGAATGATGGCGACGAGACGGCGAGCGATGAAATCGAGCATTGGTTCCCAATCAGAGGATCGTCCCGGGCGATAGCACTCGCCCGGGACGTCGCGTTGTCACTTCTTCTCGATGTTCCACATCACCGGCACCGGTGCCTTGAGCCAGCCGGTGACGTTCGAGCGCGTGGCCCCGGGGCCATACCATTGGCCGAGCCAGCCGAACTGCCCCGTCTCGAGGGCCCGCGCCTGGATCTTCGCGGCCAGGGCCTTGCCCTTGGCCGGGTCGGTTTCCTTGGCGTACTGGTCGCGCAGCTTCTCCATCTCCGGATCGTCGGGCCAGCCGAACCAGGCCTTGCTGCCGTTGGCGGCGAAGTAGGCGTTGGAGATCGGATTG
>Ga0155465_1087_pt3 | contig 25388 bp, 23 predicted proteins | sample RifCSPhighO2_12_FD_107123 | JGI IMG/M metagenome (GOLD analysis project Ga0155465, IMG submission 107123) | Alphaproteobacteria bacterium RIFCSPHIGHO2_12_FULL_66_14 | reverse complement strand
CGAGAGCGACCGGCTGGGCGGCCCCAACGAGCCGCCGGGCGGGCCACCGCGACAGCCGCCCCGCCGCGACGACGGGGGTGGCGACAATGATGGCCGGACCGGTGCGCTGACGCTCACTCGCACGCGGACGAAGAAGCCGTCGATGTACAAGGTGTTGATGTTGAACGATGACTACACGCCGATGGAGTTCGTGGTCGACGTACTGCAGCACATCTTCCAGAAGAATCGCGACGAGGCGACACAGATCATGCTGCACGTCCATCAGAAGGGCGTCGGCGTGTGCGGCGTATACACCTACGAGATCGCCGAGACCAAGGTGACCCAAACGGTGGATTACGCCCGCAAAAACCAGCACCCTCTCCAGTGCACATTGGAGAAAGAGTAGTTCGAAGAAGAGTAGTTCGTTTTTCCGTCGAGGTGGTCCGATGTCCATGTTGTCCAAGAACCTCGAAAAGTCTCTCCACCGCGCCTTCGGCCTGGCGGGGGAGCGCCGACATGAATACGCGACGCTGGAACATCTGCTCCTGGCAATGACGGAAGACGAGGACGCGATGCCGGTCCTCAAGTCTTGCGGCGTCGATATCGACCGCCTGCGGCATGATCTCGAGACCTTCGTCGACAATCGTCTCAAGGGCATTGTCACCCAGACGCCGAGTGAACCGTTGCCGACCGCCGGCTTCCAGCGTGTCGTCCAGCGGGCCGCCGTGCACGTCCAGTCGTCGGGTCGCAACGAGGTGACGGGCGCAAACGTTCTCGTCGCGCTGTTCTCCGAGCGCGACAGCCACGCCGTGTCGTTCCTGGAGAACCAGGGGATGACCCGCCTCGACGCAGTCGACTACATCAGCCATGGCAAGGCCAAGGTCCCCGGCCGGGCCCGCACCCGGCGGGTCAGCGGCTCCGAGGAGGAGGGCGGCGAGGCGGCGGCCAAGCAGGGCAACGAGGCTTTGGCTGCCTACTGCGTCGACCTCAACCAGAAGGCGCGCGATGGCCGGGTCGATCCCCTGATCGGCCGCGAGCACGAGGTCGAGCGGACCATCCAGGTCCTGTGCCGGCGCACCAAGAACAACCCGCTGTATGTCGGCGAGCCCGGCGTCGGCAAGACGGCGATCGCCGAGGGCCTGGCGCGCAAGATCGTCGATGGCGAGGTGCCGGAAGTCCTGCGGGAGTCGGTGATCTATTCGCTCGACATGGGCGCGCTACTGGCCGGTACCCGCTATCGCGGCGACTTCGAGGAGCGGCTCAAGGCCGTGCTGAGCGAGCTCAAGAAGAAGCCCAACTCGGTGCTGTTCATCGACGAGATCCACACCATCATCGGTGCCGGCGCCACGTCGGGGGGCTCGATGGATGCCTCGAACCTGCTGAAGCCGTCGCTGCAGTCGGGCGAGCTGCGCTGCATCGGCTCGACCACCTACAAGGAATACCGCAACCACTTCGAGAAGGACCGTGCGCTCGTCCGCCGTTTCCAGAAGATCGACGTGCCGGAGCCTACGATCGGCGACGCCATCGAGATCATGCGGGGCCTGAAGCCGGTCTACGAGAAGCACCATCACGTTTCCTACACCGACGATGCCATCAAGGCGTCAGTCGAATTGTCGGCGCGCTACATCCATGACCGCAAGCTGCCCGACAAGGCAATCGACGTCATCGATGAAGTTGGCGCCGCCCAGATGCTGCGCACGCCCGACCAGCGGAAAAAGATCATCGAGGTGCCGGACATCGAGGAGATCGTCGCCAAGATCGCGCGCATTCCGCCCAAGAGCGTGTCCAAGGACGATGCCGAGCTGCTGCGCAATATCGACCGCGATCTCAAGACCGTCGTGTTCGGCCAGGACCGGGCGATCGAGCATCTCGCCGCCTCGATCAAGCTCGCCCGGGCCGGTCTGCGCGCGCCGGAGAAGCCGATCGGCAGCTATCTGCTGGCCGGTCCGACCGGTGTCGGCAAGACCGAGGTGACCCGGCAGCTCGCACGCCTGCTCGGGCTCGAGTTGATTCGCTTCGACATGTCGGAGTACATGGAGCGGCATAGCGTTTCGCGCCTGATCGGCGCGCCGCCGGGCTATGTCGGCTTCGACCAGGGTGGTCTGCTGACCGACAAGGTCAACCAGCATCCGCATTGCGTCGTGCTGTTCGACGAGATCGAGAAGGCGCATCCCGACGTCTTCAACGTCCTGCTGCAGGTGATGGACTACGGCAAGCTCACCGACCACAACGGCCGGACGGTGGACTTCCGCAACGTCATCCTGTGCATGACGACCAATGCCGGCGCCGCCGACATCGCCAAGCCGGCACTGGGCTTCGGCCGCGAGCAGCGGCACGACGAGGACGACGACGCCATCAACCGGATGTTCTCGCCGGAATTCCGCAACCGGCTCGACGCCATCATCAAGTTCGCGAGCCTTGGCCCTGAATCGATGGGCCGCGTCGTCGACAAGTTCGTGGCCGAGCTCGAGGGCCAGCTTGCCGACCGCAAGGTCTTCATCGAGCTCAGCGACGGCGCCCGCCGCTGGCTGGCGGAGAAGGGCTACGACAAGACGTTCGGCGCCCGGCCGCTCGGCCGCTTCATCCAGGAGCACATCAAGAAGCCGCTGGCCGAGGAAGTCCTGTTCGGCAAGCTTTCGACTGGCGGCACGGTGCGGGTCGACGTCGAGGGGCAGGGCGATGCCGCCAAGCTCGTCTTCGAGTTCCTGCCGCCTGAGCGCGGAGCCTTGCCGCCGGCCAGCCAAGAACCCGTGCTGGCCGAGTGAGCGCTTTCCGGCCGCTCTGGGTCGCCCTGCGCGCCGCGGTGCTCGCCACCGCGGTGTTCTGGGTCGCGCTCTTCATCGTCGACAAGATCGGCTGGCAGGCGCCGTTGGGCATGACGGAGCAGCTGATCTTCTTCGTGATCTTTTTCCTCGGCGTACTCATGGTCGACAAGAAGTGACGGCTACTCGTTTTCCTTCCTGAACGGCGAATACTGCATCAAGCCTTCGATCTCCTGCTCGACCGCTGGGCGCTCGCGCCTGAGGTAGTCGTCGACGGCGCGGCGGAAGCCGGGATCGACGATCCAGTGTGCCGAGAAGGTCGGCACCGGCAGATAGCCGCGCTGAATCTTGTGATCGCCCTGGGCGCCGGCTTCGACACGCTGTAGACCATGCGCAATCGCGTAGTCGATGGCCTGGTAGTAGCAGGCTTCGAAATGCAAGAAGGCGTGGCTTTCGAGACAGCCCCAGTAGCGGCCGTAGAGCGTGTCGTTGCCCTTCAGATTGAGCGCACCGCCGACCGGACGCCCGTCCGACTCGGCCATTATCAGCACGACCTGGTCGGCCATGGTCGAGCCCAGGACGTCGAAGAAGGATCGGGTGAGGTAAGGCGAGCCCCACTTGCGACCGCCAGTGTCCATGTAGAAGGCGAAGAAGGCGTCCCAGTGCTCGGGCTTGATGTCGTCACCGCACAGCGCACGGATGACGAGGCCCTCGCGCCGCACCGCCTCGCGCTCTTTGCGGATCGCCTTGCGCTTGCGGGAGGCCAGTGCTGCCAGGAAGTCATCGAAGGTGCGATAGCCGTCGTTGTGCCAGTGATACTGCTGGCCGAGCCGCAGCAGCCAGCCGCGGGCGCCGAAGCGCTTCCAGTCGGCCTCGGTGCAGAATGTGGCGTGAACCGAGCTGATGTTGTTGTCGCCCGCGACCTTGACCAGCATGTCGATCATGGCGTCACGCACCGCCTCGGCCATCGCTCCTGGCCGGGCGAACAGACGCGGGCCAGGCACCGGCGTGAAGGGCACGGCAACCTGCAGCTTGGGGTAATAACGGCCGCCGGCGCGCTCGAAGGCCTGCGCCCAGCCGTGGTCGAACACGTACTCGCCCTGGGAATGGCTTTTCATGTAGAGCGGTGCGGCGCCCCGCAGCGTGCCGTCGGCGGCCTCGGCCAGGAGATGTTGCGGCTGCCAGCCGGTGCGCCGGCCGACCGACTTCGAGTCCTCCAGCGCCTTCAGGAACTTGTGGCTGAGAAAGGGATTGCCGGCCGATCCCGGCGCCAGCGCGCAGGCGTCCCATTGGGCGGCATCGACGGCGGCGAGCGAGTCGACGACGCGCAGGCCGATGGTCGGGGTGTCATCCGGCATGTCCTCAGCATAGCGTGAATCGTGCCAGGAAGAGGGCGATTTACTCCGCAGGCTTGTGCAATGCTGCTTCGTCGTCCGCAGAACGGCTGAACCGCTTCTTGGTCCAGGTGCCGATTCGGTCGATGTAGATCAGCATGACCGGCACGACGACGAGGGTGAGCAGGGTCGAGCTGATCAGACCGCCGATCACCGCATGCGCCATCGGGGCGCGCTTGCTGGCGCCTTCGCCCAGGCCCAACGCCAGGGGCATCATGCCGAACACCATGGCGAGCGTGGTCATCAGGATGGGCCTGAGCCGGATCGAGCCGGCCTCGAGCAGGGCCTCATTGACCGGCGTGCCGCGAGCCCGCGCCTGGTTGAAGAAATCGACCAGCAGAATGGCATTCTTGGTGACCAGGCCCATCAGCATGATGAAGCCGATGGCACTGAAGATGTTGAGCGTCGTGCCGGCGACCAGCAACCCCAGGAACACGCCGATCAGCGACATCGGCAGCGACATCATGATGGCCACCGGCTGCAGGAAGCTTCCGAATTGCGAGGCCAGGATCAGGTAGATCAGGATGACGGCGAGCAGCAGCGCCTGGCCGGCGTAGGCGGCGCTTTCGGCCATGTCCTTGGTCGAGCCGCCGAAGACGAAACGGTATCCCGGCGGCAGCTTGGTCTCGGTCAGGATTTTCTGTAGGTCGCTGCTGGCCTCGCCGGTCGATCGCCCCGACACGTTGGCGGTGATCTGGACTTCGCGGTTGAGGTCGCGGCGGTTGATCTGGGAGGCGCCGACGTCGTTGATGATGTCGGCGATCTGGGCGATGTGGACCATGCGCGGCAGGCCGTTCGGCTCGAAGCCGGCGGTGAACCAGATCCGCTGCAGATCGGTGACACCGGTACGCTCGTCGACCGGCAGGCGGACCATCACGGTGTAGTTTTCGCCGTCGGGCGCGCGCCACAGGCTGGTTTCGTCACCGGCAAACAGCGGCCGCAGGGATTGTGCCACCTGGGTCGAGCCGAGGCCGAGATCGGAGGCCGCGTCGCGCCGCAGCCGTACGGACAGGACGGGCTTGGCCGCCTTCAGATTGCGGTCGAGATCGACCACGCCCGGGATGGCGGCGGCGTGCCGCATGACCTCCTGCGACAGGCCATCGAGGACAGCGGTGTCCGGCCCCTGCAGCGACAACTGGAGCTGCTTCTGCACGCCGCCGCCCGGCCCGCCTGGAATGTTGATCGAGACCAGGACGCCCGGGATGCCGGCCAGTCGTTCCCGGATCGGCTGGGCGAGCTGCTCGGGGGATCGCTTGCGCTCCTTGATGGGCTTGAGGCGAAGATAGAGGCTCGCCTGATTCTTGCCGTTGGCATAGCCGGTATTGACGGCGCCGTAGGTGTATTCGACTTCGGGAAACTCACGGACCGCGGCATCGACCTGGTTGAGCTTGGCCGTGGTGTATTCGAGCGACGAGCCGACCGGCGTCTCGATGCTCACGACCTGTTCGCCGAGATCGGCCTGGGGCACGAACTCGAAGCCGATGTATTTCGGCAGGGCGAAGCTGCCGAGGAAGGTGCCGAGCGCGATCAGCAGGGTGATCTTGGGCCAGCGCAGCGACCAGCCGAGGATCGCACCATAGATGCCGTTGGCGCGATCCTGGGCGGCGTTCACGATGCGGGCGAAGCGGCCGCTACCGTGCGCCTGGGGGTCGTACCAGATGCTCGAGAGCATCGGATCGAGGGTGAAGGACACGAACAGCGAGATCAGCACTGCGGCCGAGACCATGACGCCGAATTGGAAGAAGAAACGACCGATGATGCCGCCCATGAAGGCCACCGGCAGGAACACGGCGACGATGCAAAAGGTTGTCGCAAGCACCGCCAACCCGATTTCATTGGTGCCGTCGATTGCGGCCTGACGATGTGTCTTGCCGAAACCGATATGGCGCATGATGTTCTCGCGCACCACTATGGCATCGTCGATGAGGATGCCGATGGCGAGGCTGAGCGCCATCAGGGTAAGGACGTTCAGCGTGAAGCCGAAGGCGGCCATCACCATGAAGGCGCCGAACACGGAAATGGGGAGCGCCAGGCCGGTGATCACTGTGCTGCGCCACGAGTGCAGGAACAGGAATACGATGGCGATGGTGAGCAGTCCGCCTTCGACCATCGTCTGCTGGACGTTGCTGACCGAGTTCTGGATGCCGCGCGAGCTGTCACGCACGATCTCGAGCTTGACGTCGGGCGGCAGGCTGGCTTGTAGCTCCGCCACTGCGCGGCGCACGCCGCGGGCGACCTCGATCGTGTTCGATCCCTGCGTTTTGACCACGTCGATGGCCAGCGCGCGTTCACCGTTCAGTGTGGCGACGTTCTCCAGCTCCTGTTGGCCGTCGACCACGGTCGCCACCTGCCGCAGATAGACCGGGGCAAGTCCGCGGCGCGCCACGATCAGGTCGGCGAAATTGCCCGGCTCGGCGATCCGCCCGGTGACCTCGATGATTCGGTCGTCGTTGCCGCGCGCGACGTTGCCGGCGGGGAAATTCTGGTTCTCGTCCCGGATCGCCCGCATGATGTCGTTGACGCCGACCCGCAGCGAATGCATGCGCCCGGGATCGAGTTCGATGTTGATCTGGCGCTTCAATCCGCCGGCGATGGTGGCGCGTCCGACGTCGCGCACGGTCTGCAGGCGCTTGACGATGACTTGGTCGGCCAGCGTCGTCAGATCGCGCACCGAGCGGATGTCCGAGCGCACGGCGATCGAAACGATCGGCTGGTCGTCCGGGTTGAAGCGCTGGATCAGCGGTTCCTTGATCTCCGGCTTGAAGGCGGCGCGGACTTGCTGGACCTTTTCGCGCACGTCCTGCATGGCGATGGGCGACTGCACCGAGAGTTCGAACTCGGCAATCACGATCGAGCGGCCCTCAAGCGAACGCGACGTCAGTGTCTTGATGCCGGCGATCGCATTGACCGCCTCTTCGATCTTGCGGCTGATCTCGGTCTCGACGGTCTCGGGCGAGGCGCCTGGGTACTCCGTGGTGACGACGACGATCGGGAAATCGACGTTGGGGAATTGGTCGACGCCCAGCTGGCGGTACGAGAACAGGCCCATCACCAGCAACGCCACCATCATCATGGTGGCGAAGACCGGATTGTCGACTGCGATCTGGGTGAGCTTCATCTCTGGATGCCTACTTGGTCTCGATGACTTTGACCTTCTGCCCCTCGCGGAGGCCGGGTAGGGCGGCGGAGACGATCTGCATACCCGATTCGAGGCCCTTCACCTCGACCAGCTCGCCCCGCGACCAGGTGCGCACAGCTCCGACGGGCTTGCGCACCAGGACGCCGCTCTCGATGGCCAGAACGAAGTCGCCCTGGTCGTCTTTGCGCATCGCCGATGCCGGCACGGCCAGCGCATGGCTCTTTTCCTGGACGCTGACGGTGCCCATGGCGAAGAGGCCCCCGCGTAGCGATTCGTGTCGGTCGACGATCTCGACATAGACCGGGATCGAGCGCGATCCTGCCTGTGTCGTCGGGCTGATGCGGGTGATGCGGCCGTTGAAGACGCGGTCGCCGAACCCCTCGAGCTTGACGGCGGCGCGCTGGTCGACGCGCAGGCGCACGACGTCGGCGGCTGGCATCTGAGCCGCGATCTCGACATGGCTGGTGTCGAGCAGCGCCAGAATCTTGCCGTCGATTGGGAGTGACTCGCCCTGGTTGGCGAGGCGCTCGCCAATCACGCCATCGAAAGGGGCGACCACCACGGCATCGGTAAGGTTCCTCACGGCGATTTCGAGTTGCGCCTCGGCGACGGCGACCATCGAGGATCTGTTCTCGGCCGTGGCGCGCGCCTGATCGGCGGCGGACTGCGATACGATGTTGCGCGAGGCGAGCGACTCTTTGTCGGAGCGGTCGCGTGCCGTCCACCTCGCGTCGGCGCGGGCCCCCTCCAGTGCCGAGCGTCGCTCGTTGACCTTTGCCTGCAGTTCAGCCGCCTCGAAGCGTGCCAGGACCTGGCCTTTGGTGACCTGATCACCTTCGCGCACCAGTACTTCGGCCAGGCGGCCGGGGACGCGTGCCTTCACGATCGTCTGATCGACAGGCTGGGTCGTGCCGGTGAAGCGTACGGTATCGACGAGGCCACGCGGGCTGATCGTATGAAGCTCGGGCAAAATCAGCTCGATGACCGGATCGGCCGGCTTTCCGGCCTGGGTGCCGGCGGCCTGGGTGGACACGCCGCGGCCGCTCTTCCAGGCGAAGGCGCCGCCCGCCAGGGCAACGACGGCGAGAGTTGCGACGATCAGGATTGTGCGCCGGGTATTCATGGGCGAAGCCCTTTGAAGATGAAATCGAGGTAGGCTGCGTAGAACTGGTCGCTGCTGAGCGTATTGGTCGGGTCGTAAGGCGCCAGCGACCGCTTCCAGACGGAGAACATCGCGAGAGGCTGCGCGATGATGATTGCCGTGGCCTCGATGTCCTCGATGGGCCGGAACTCCTTGCGCTGCACGCCGCGACGCAACGCCCGGATGAAGAGTTCGCGTCCGCGCAGATCGAAGTGAGCGCAGAAGAAGCGTGCCACATCGGGGAAGTTGCCGGCCTCGGCCAGGATCAGCTTCACGACGCCACCTGCCGGACTTTCCTCGAAGGCGCGGAAGCCGACGACCAACTCGCGCAGCAGGTCCTCACTCGTGCCGTCAAAGCGTTCGATCATGTCGCTGGCCTCGGCCAGGGGGCCGCCGATCGCCTCGGTGATCACCGCCTTGAAGAGTTCTTCCTTGTTCTTGAAGTAGAGGTAGGGCAGGCCCTTGCTGACCGACGCAGCCTTGGCGACATCCTCGAGCTTGGTGGCGGCGAAGCCTCGGGTGACGAACAGTTCAAGGGCCGCCCGGGCGATCTCGGGAGCGCGATCTTCCGGCCGGCGGGTGCGGGGAGAGGCCGAGGTGGTATTGACTGACTGGTCAGTATCCATGTTCCGCTATGTAGAGCGGAATCTCGTCGCCTTCAAGGCAGGCAAAAAAAGAGTCCGGCAGACCGAAGTCGCCGGACGCTTATCCAGTTTCGCCTTTCCACCTCCGCAAGCGAAGGTGTCGCGTTGGCATTTGATGCTCGTCTTCTGAAGGTGGCTTCCGGTGGGGCCCGTGAGGGCACCCACGCGGAAGCCGAAAGGCGTTTGGTTAGAGGGGCCAAAGTAAACTTTGGCCTACGCCCTTTCCTGTCTACTGCTTCTTCTTCTTAGCAGCCTTCTTCTTAGCAGCCTTTTTCTTAGCAGCCATAACTGTCTCCTATGGTTAGCTGTGAGGTCCCCAACCGCGAGGGCCCCGGCTTACGCGGGTACGCTACGCCACACGCGGTCAACTGCAGCCCGTGGTGCCGCCGCAGGTCGTGCATTTGAGGCACGTCCCGTTGCGAACCATGGTGAAGTTGCCGCACTCCGGACAGGCATCGCCTTCGAAGCCCTTGAGCTTCGCCTCGAGGGCGAAGCCAAGGGCAGAAGAAGCTGCCTTTCCGATCGCGACGCCGACGACGGCCGCCTGGGCGTTGGACGCCAAAGCGACGGCTGGGCCGTCCGTCAGTCCTGTGGGCACGGGGCCGGCGGCAATCGCCTCGGAGGCGATCGCGACATTGCCGGCCGTTCGGCCATTCAACACGTAGAGATTGCTGCGCACGAAACCGACGCTGGCGATGCGGCTCACCGCGGCGGCTGCGGCTTGGGCGGCGTCCGTTCCGGAGCCCGGCAGTTCGCCCTGAACTTCGCCGCGGCCGACGCCGTCAGGCCGAAGGTCGGCTTGCTCGACGTGGGCCAGATCATTGCGGCCGAGATAGGAGATCGCGAGCTCGCGGAAGATGTAGTCGAGTACCGACGTCGACATCTTGATCGCGTCGTTGCCTTCGACCAGTCCGGACGGCTCGAAGCGCGTGAAGGTATAGGCCTCGACGAATTCCTCGAGTGGCACGCCGTACTGCAGCCCGATCGAGATCGCGATGGCGAAGTTGTTCATCAGGCTGCGGAACGCGGCACCTTCCTTGTGCATGTCGACGAAGATCTCGCCGACCCGGCCATCCTCGTACTCACCGGTGCGCAGGTAGACCTTGTGCCCGCCGACGATGGCCTTTTGCGTATATCCCTTGCGGCGCTGAGGCAGCCGCTCGCGGCCGGCGCGCACTTCGCGCTCGACGATCCGTTCGATGATGCGCTCGGCAATGATCGGAGCCCGCGCGGCGGGCGATAGTTCGGCGAGGTCGTCGTTGGCGGCTTTGTCGTCGCCCAGCGTCATCGCCGATAGCGGCTGCGAGAGCTTGGAGCCGTCGCGATAGAGCGCGTTGGCCTTCAAGCCAAGCCTCCACGACATTTCATAGGCCTTGCGGCAATCCTCGACCGTAGCTTCATTGGGCATGTTGATGGTCTTGGAGATGGCACCCGATACGAACGGCTGGGCTGCAGCCATCATGCGTATATGACTCTGCGCAGACAAGCTGCGTGTCCCATCTCGTCCACAGGGATTCGCACAATCGAACACGGCGATATGTTCGCTCTTGAGGCCGGGTGCGCCTTCGAGCGTCATCGTCCCGCAGGCATGGATGTTCGCTTGAGCGATGTCGCTCTTGGAGAAGCCGAGGCACGCCAGCGCATCGAGCTTGGGGTCGCAGAGCGTAGCGTCGTCGAGGCCCAGGGCCTCGCGGCAGAATCCGTCGCCCAGCGTGTAGCGCGAGAAGGCGAAGCGGATGTCGAAGGCAGTGGCGATCGATTTCTCGACGCGGGCCAGCGTCTCGGCGTCGAAGCCGCGCGCGGCCAACGTCTCGTGGTTGATCGCCGGCGCGTCCTTGAGGGTGCCGCGGCCGACGGCGTAGGCCACGATCCGGCCGATGGCGTCGTCGCCGTAGCCCAGCGTCTGCAGTGCCAGGGTGACCGTCTGGTTGATGATCTTGAAGTAGCCGCCGCCAGCCAGCTTCTTGAACTTGACCAGGGAGAAATCAGGTTCGATGCCGGTAGTGTCGCAATCCATCACCAGGCCTATCGTGCCGGTCGGCGCGATGACGGAAACCTGGGCATTGCGGAAGCCGTGGCGTTCGCCGAGTTCCAGGGCGCGATCCCAGACCCGCTTGGCGGCCACGACGATCCGCCCATCCGGGCAGTTGGCAGCATCGAGCACGACCGGCGCGATCGAGAGGCGTTCGTAGCCGGCGGCCTCGCCATGGGCGGCGCGGCGATGGTTGCGGATGACCCGGAGCATGGCGTCGCGATTGGCAGTGAAGCCCGGAAAAGGACCCATGAGGCCGGCCATCTCGGCGGAGGTGGCGTAGGCCGCCCCGGTCATGATCGCCGTCACGGCGCCGGCGATGGCGCGGCCGCCTGCGCTGTCGTAGCCGAGGCCGGAAGCCATCAGCAGGGCGCCCAGGTTGGCGTAGCCGAGGCCCAGCGTGCGGTACTGGTAGGAGAGCTCGGCGATGGTGCGGGAGGGATACTGTGCCATCATCACCGAGATCTCGAGCACGACAGTCCAGAGCCGTGCCGCGTGCTCCAGTGCGCCGACATCAAGCGCGCCGTCGGCCTGGCGGAACCGCATCAGGTTCAGCGAGGCCAGATTGCAGGCGGTATCGTCGAGGAACATGTACTCCGAGCACGGATTGGACGCGTTAATGCGCCCCGATTCCGGACAGGTATGCCAGTCGTTGATGGTGGTGTCGTACTGCACGCCCGGGTCGGCCGAATGCCAGGCCGCTTCGGCGATGCGATCCCACAGATCGCGTGCGCTCACGGTCTTGACGGTCTTGCCGGTGGTACGGGCGGTGAGGGACCATTCGCGGTCGGCCTCGACAGCGCGCAGGAAGTCGTCGGTGATGCGGACGGAATTGTTGGCGTTCTGGCCGGAAACCGAGATGTAGGCTTCCGACTGCCAATCGGTGTCGAACGCCGGGAATTCGATGTGACGGTAGCCCTGCCGGGCGAACTGGACGACGCGCTGGATGTAGTTTTCGGGCAGCTCGGCCTGCCGGGCGGCCATGATCTCGCGCCGTAGCTTCGGGTTCTGCCGGGGATCGAACGCCGCTTCGCCCTCGACCTCTGTCTCGAGGCAAGCGCGCATCACGGCGTTGAGGTGCCGGTTGGCCAGACGCGAGCCAGCGATCAGCGCCGCGACCTTCTGCTCCTCCAGCATCTTCCAGGCGATGAAGTCCTCGATGTCGGGGTGGTCGATGTCGACGGTCACCATCTTGGCGGCGCGCCGGGTGGTGCCGCCCGACTTGATGGCGCCCGCCGCACGGTCGCCGATCTTGAGGAAGGACATGAGGCCGGAAGACTGGCCGCCGCCGGACAGGCGTTCGCCTTCACCGCGCAGTCGGGAGAAGTTCGAACCCGTGCCGGAGCCGTACTTGAAGAGGCGCGCCTCGCGGACCCACAGGTCCATGATGCCGCCCTCGCCCACCAGATCGTCGGAGACGCCCTGGATGAAGCAGGCGTGCGGCTGCGGGCGCTCGTAGGCCGAGTCGGACTGGCGAGAGGCGCCGTCGCGATGGTCGACGTACCAATGGCCTTGGCCCGGCCCATCTATGCCATAGGCCCAATGCAAGCCGGTGTTAAACCATTGCGGCGAATTCGGTGCGCAGATCTGGGCGGCCAGCATGTAGCAATGCTCGTCGTGGAAGGCGCGGGCGTCGTCTTCGCTGTCGAAATAGCCGCCTTTCCATCCCCAGTAGGTCCAGGCACCGGCCATGCGCTGGAAAACCTGGCGGGCGCTGCGCTCGCTGCCGTAGCGCTCGGCCTCGGGCAATGCCGCCATCGCGACCGCGTCAGGCTGTGAACGCCACAGCCACTCCGGCACGTCGGCTTCGGCGACCTTAACCAGGCGGGCTGCAATCCCGGCGCGGCGAAAATACTTCTGGGCGAGGACATCGGCGGCGACCTGCGACCAGTCAGCGGGCACGTCGATACCCTTCAGCTGAAACACGATCGATCCGTCGGGATTGCGGATTTCGGAGTCGGCAGCACGAAACGCCACTCCTTCGAATGGCGATTTACCTGCCTGCGTGTACCGACGCTCAACGCGCATCGACAATCCCCCGTGCCCAGTTCCCGTCATTTGGTTCCTAGCGGGGAGTGCTCGCTTGAAATCGAGCACGCACATATGGGCACCCGATGATAGTAAATTACAAAATCTTGTGTGCGCAACTACATTTTGTAGACCGTTGTGTTGATGATACTAGATGATGCAAGCGCGCAACAGGTGGTCGGAGCGAGCGAATCGCATGTCATCGAACGACTTGAAATGGATGCTCAGTCGCGCTGCGTTGCGTGTCTTCCGGCGCGCGCGTACAAGCGGCGCGGTCACATTTCACGGCGTGGTTCGTTCATGACGATCGGCACTTGGCTCTTCACGAAACTGCACGGCGCGCTTGTCGGCACCGACGCCGAAGGCAACCGCTACTTCCAGGACAAGCGCGTGATTGCGGGGCGCCGGCGCAAACGCTGGATCATCTACAACGGCGTCGCCGAAGCCTCGCGCGTACCGCCGGACTGGCATGGCTGGCTGCACCACACGACCGATGTGCTGCCACCCGCCGGCGGCCTGCCGCGCAGGTCGTGGCAGAAGGATCACGAGCCCAATCACACGGGCACCGACCATGCCTATCGCCCCCCGGGGCATACGCTGGGCCACGGCGAGAGGCCGAAGCCTCACTACGAGGCTTGGCGTCCGGGCTGAGACGCGCCGGCAGCAAAGGAGAAATGGCGTGGGCCGCAATATCGTCGAGACGATCGTTGGCGCATTGGTTTTGGTGGTTGCCGGCGTCTTCGTTTTCTACGCTTTCGCCAAATCGGACCGTACCGGACCGGATGGCTATGAGATCGTTGCACGCTTCGGCCGCATCGACGGGCTGAAGCGCGGTGCCGACGTGACCTTGAGCGGCGTGAAGGTTGGCACGGTCACCGGCATCGCTCTCGACAACAAGACCTATCAGGCGGTCGTGCGAATGGCGGTCTCCTCGAATGTCGATCTGCCCACCGACACCAACGCCAAGATCGTCAGTGAGTCTCTTCTCGGCGGGACAGTCGTGGCGCTCGAACCCGGCGGCGACAAGAACCTGATCCGCGCCGAGGGCGAGATTCAGAACACCCAGGATTCCATCCCCCTCACCGAACTGATCGCCAAGTTCATGTTCGGTGGCACAGGGACCAAGTGATGAGCGCCCGCGCGCCCAAGGCGCCGCCGGTGTGGCGGCAAGCTGATGGCAAGCCGGTGTCGTGCCTCGAAAAGATCAAAGTCCTGAACCAGAATGTCCAGGAAATCGAAAGCCTCTGCGCCGATGCGCTGGAGGACGGAGCCCTGATGGGATGCGATGTCGATCAGATCAAGGCGGCCCTGCATGCGCTGATCGACGGGCTGAAGCCTCCCGGCGCAAAGGACTGAGCATGCGTGGTCTGGTCGCCGCCATGGCCGCCATCTCGATCGTGGCCGCCGGCCTCGGTGCAGCTGCGGCCCAAACGCCGCCGCGACCCGTCAGTACCTCCAACCTGAGACCGATGCCCGATGCGCCAGGCAAGCGCGCGGCCGAACTGCAGGGGCTCGACAAGGTGACGGCGCGGACCCAGCGCTTCTATGCGCCGGTCGGCCAGGCGACCCGCTTCGGAACGCTCGAGATTACCGTCGCCGATTGCCTGGTGAACGTGCCCGAGGCGCCGCCGGAATCGGTGGCCTACCTCACCATCGTCGACAACAAGCCGGGCCAGGCCGCCGAGAAGCTCTTCGCCGGCTGGATGTTCGCTTCAACACCCTCGCTCTCGGCACTCGACCACGGCGTCTACGACATTCGCGTGCTTGCCTGCACGATGGCGCAGGGGTCGGCGCCGCCCAGTTCGCGCTGAAACACCGCCGGCCGGTCGATCGCATCAGCCAGCAATGCGCGGAACGACTCACGCGGCACTTCGACGGCACCGAAACCCCGTAGATGCTCGGTCATGAACTGGCAGTCGAGCAGCCGGAAGCCACCTTGAATGAGGCGTGCCACGAGGTGGACCAGTGCCACCTTCGAGGCGTCGCGCTCGCGGCTGAACATGCTCTCGCCGAAGAATGCCGCCCCCACGGAAACGCCGTAAAGGCCTCCCACCAGCTCATCGCCGAGGCGGCATTCGACGCTGTGACCGTGGCCACGGCGGTGCAGTTCCGAATAGAGGTCGACGATCGGTTCATTGATCCAGCTTTCCGGATGTCCCGGCCGTGGCTCGGCGCAGGCGCGCACGATCTCGGCAAAAGCAGTGTCGGCGCTGACGGCAAACCGCCCGGAGCGGACCGTGCGGGCGAGCCGATGGGGCAGGTGGAAGCCGTCCAGCGGCAACACCGCGCGCACCCTGGGATCGAGCCAATGGAGCCTCGGATCGTCGCGGCGCTCGCCCATGGGAAAGACGCCGATGCGGTAGGCCTGAAGGAGGAGGTCGGGCGTGATCTCCAGCATCGCCGCCGCTACTTCTTGAAGCCGACGAGCTTCTCCAGCCAGTGGATGTCGTAGTCGCCGTCGATGAACGCCTGCTCGCCGATGATCCGGCGATGCAGCGGAATGGTCGTGTCGATGCCGCCGATCACGAACTCCTCGAGCGAGCGGCGCAGGCGCATCAGGCATTCGTTGCGGCTGGTGCCGTTGACGATCAGCTTGGCCACCATCGAATCGTAGTAGGGCGGCATCACGTAGCCGGTGTAGAGGCCGGAGTCGACGCGCACACCCAGCCCGCCCGGCGGGTGATAATCGGCGATGCGGCCAGGGCAGGGCATGAAGGTCTCGGGGTTCTCGGCGTTGATCCGGCATTCGATCGCGTGGCCCTGGATGACGATGTCCTTCTGGATCATGCCGAGCGGCGCGCCGGCGGCGATGCGGATCTGTTCGCGCACGAGGTCGATCCCGGTCACCGCCTCGGTGATCGGGTGCTCGACCTGGAGGCGGGTGTTCATCTCGATGAAGTAGAATTCGCCGTCCTGGAACAGGAATTCCATCGTTCCGGCGCCACGATATTTGAGCTTGCGCACGGCGGCGGCGGCCAGTTCGCCGATCCTGTTGCGCTGTTCGGTGTTGAGAGCGGGGGAGGGCGCTTCCTCCAGAACCTTCTGGTGGCGGCGCTGCAGCGAGCAGTCCCGCTCGCCGAGATGCACGCCGGCACCCAGGCCATCGCCCAGCACTTGGATCTCGATATGGCGAGGACGTGGCAGATACTTCTCAAGATAGACCGAGTCGTTGCTGAACGCCGCTTTCGCCTCGGTGCGGGCGAGCGAGAAGGCCTCGGCCGCGGCGTCGGCGTCGTCGACCACCTTCATGCCGCGTCCGCCGCCGCCGGCCACTGCCTTGATCAGCACCGGCCAGCCGATCCTGGTCCCCAGCGCCACGATCTCGTCGATCGAGCCGACCGGGCCAGGGGAGCCCGGCACGAGCGGCAGGCCGAGTTCCTTGGCGGTCTGCTTGGCCACGATCTTGTCGCCCATCATGGCGATGTGCTCGGGCGTCGGGCCGATGAAGGTGAAGCCGTGCGCCTCCACGGCCTCGGCAAAGCGTGCGTTCTCCGACAGGAAGCCATAGCCGGGGTGAATGGCATCGGCGCCGGCGATGGTCGCTGCCGACAGGATCGCAGGGATATTGAGGTAGCTGTCGCGTGCCGGCGGCGGGCCGATGCAGACGGATTCGTCGGCCAACCGAACATGCATCGCATCGCTGTCGGCTGTCGAATGAACCGCCACCGTCTGGATCCCCATCTCGCGGCAGGCGCGATGGATGCGGAGGGCGATCTCGCCCCGATTGGCGATAAGGACCTTGTCGAACATGTCGGTGGACCGCCGCTATTCGACGATCATCAGGGCTTCACCGAACTCCACCGGCTGGGCGTTCTCGATCAGGATCTGCATCACCGTACCGGCCTTGGGGGCCTTGATCGGGTTGAAGGTCTTCATCGCTTCGATGATGAGGAGCGTCTGTCCGGCGGTGACCTTGTCGCCGGCCGCCACGAAATTGGGCTTGCCGGGCTCCGGTGCGAGATAGGCCGTGCCGACCATCGGCGACGTCACGGCGCCGGGATGCTTGGCGAGGTCGCTGGTGCCGGCCGGCCCGACGGAAGTAGTGGCCGCAGCGTGGGCGGTAACGGCAGGCGCCGCCATCGGCGCGGCATAGGTGATTGTTGGCCGCGCAAGACGGATGCGGCGGTCACCGTCGGCCAGCTCGATTTCGCCGAGATCGTTCTCCTCGAGGATCTCCGCCAACTTGCGGACGAACTCTGTATCCATCTCGAACTTTGCCATGAAGAAACGCTCCCGGATGAATGTCAGCGTGCCAGCAGGCGCGCCAATGCCTGGAGGGCGAGAAGATAGCCCTGACTGCCGAGCCCTGCGATCACGCCGACCGCGGCCGGGCTGATATAGGAGTGATGGCGGAAGCTTTCACGCTTGTAGATGTTGGAGAGATGGACCTCGACAACCGGCAACTCGGCGGCGTTCAGCGCGTCGAGCAGGGCAACCGAGGTGTGGGTATAGGCGCCGGCATTGATGACGATACCGGCATTCTTCTCGCGCGCCGCCTGAATGCGGTCGACCAGCGCGCCTTCGTGGTTGCTCTGGGTAAATTCAACCGTGATCCCCAGGCGCACCGCTTCGGCCCGGCACGCCTTTTCGACGTCGACCAGGGTTTCGCGGCCATAGATCTCCGGTTGCCGCTTGCCCAGCATGTTGAGATTGGGCCCGTTGAGCACCAGCACCGGCTTGAGAGCCGGCGGGCGCCGGGCGGCCTTTGCGGCCAAGGCTGCCTCCCCTAATTCACACGTGGCCGGCGTTATAGCATGGGGGGTCGGAGCCACAAGGCGGGGCGAGTGAGGCGCTAGGTGGCTTCCCGGAGAGTCCGGGCGTGAGCGAATAGCCTGTCGGACAATGCATCGAAACTGCGTCTTTCGTCGGCACTGAGTGCCCCATAGAGGCGTTCCTCGTAGGTGCGTGCCAGGGGCACGATGCGCGCGTGCATGGCGCGCCCGCGGGCGCTCAGCTTCAGCGAGGCGCGGCGGCGATCGCTGCGGTCGGTTGCCCGCTCGACCAAGCCGCGCTTCATGAGGCCTGCAACTGCCCGGCTGACGGCCACCTTGTCCATAACGATGCGCTGCCCCACATCTGAAGCCGTGAGCGGGGCGAACCGTCCCAGCGCCGCCATGACCCGCCATTGCGTCACCGACAGGCCGAACGGCTGGGCGTAGAGGTCGTGCAGCGATTCGCTCACGAGCTGGGCCAGGACCGAGAGCCGGTAGGGGAGGAATTTCTCCAGTTCGAGGGCTTGCAAATCGTTCGGCATGATAGTTACATATGAAACTAATTAAGTCGAGAGGTCAAATATGGCCAGCATCAGCGAGCGGACCGTCCTTGAAGCCGATCCATTGAACCCGATGGGCACCGATGGCTTCGAATTCGTCGAGTACACCGCGCCCGATCCGGCGGCGCTGGGCGCCCTGTTCGAGAGCATGGGCTTCGTGCGCGTTGCCCGGCATCGTTCCAAGGACGTCTCGCTGTTCCGCCAGGGTGACGTGAATTTCATCGTCAACGGCGAGAAGGAGAGCTTTGCCCAGGGTTTCGCCCGCGTGCACGGCCCCAGTGTCTGCGCCATCGCCTTCCGCGTGAAGAACGCGGCCTTTGCCTACAAGCGGGCGCTGTCGCTCGGCGCCTGGGGTGTCGAGAACAAGGTCGGCCCGATGGAGCTCAATATCCCGGCGATCAAGGGCATCGGTGATTCGTTGATCTACCTGGTCGATCGCTACGGCGATCGTGGCAGCATCTACGACGTCGATTTCGAGTTCCTGCCGGGCGTCGAACACAATCCGAAAGGCGTGGGCCTCACCTATATCGATCATCTGACCCACAACGTGCATCGCGGACGCATGGACGAATGGGCGTCCTTCTACGAGCGTCTCTTCAATTTCCGCGAGATCCGCTACTTCGACATCGAGGGCAAGCTGACGGGGCTCAAATCCAAGGCGATGACCAGCCCGTGCGGCAGGATTCGTATCCCGATCAACGAGAGCACCGACGACAAGTCGCAGATCCAAGAATACCTCTCCGCCTATCACGGCGAGGGAATCCAGCACATTGCGCTCGGCACTGGCGACATCTACGAGACCGTCGAAACGCTGAAGGCCAGCGGGGTACCGTTCCAGACCGTGCCCGACACCTACTACGAGCAGATCGACAAGCGCCTGCCCGGCCACGGCGAGGATGTGGCGCGGCTGGCGGCCGACCGCATCCTGATCGACGGCGCCCCGACCCAGGGCGGCGGGCTCTTGCTGCAGATCTTCACCCAGACGGTGATCGGCCCCATCTTCTTCGAGATCATCCAGCGCCGCGGCAACGAGGGCTTCGGCGAGGGCAACTTCCGCGCCCTGTTCGAGTCGATCGAACTCGACCAGATCCGTCGCGGCGTCCTGAAAGCCTGAACCGGAATACAACGGAGGAAACCATGGCCAAGAACTGGATTCCGCTCCGCCAGGTCGAGGGCACCGCCTCGCGCCAGGCTCATGTCCGACTGCCCGAGGGCACTTACGAACGCGAAATCAGCAAGGAGGGGTTCTTCGGTCCTTCGGCGCAGTTCCACCACAAGCACAAGCCGACCGACTGGGTCGAGTTCGATGGTCCGATCCGCCCACGTGCGCTGGATCTCACCAAGATGGCGACGCCCATGGGCAATCCGTGGATGGCGCCGCTCGTCATGAGCAACGCCCACCTGCAGATGCGTGTCTGGCGTCTCGAGAAGGCCATGACCGAGTTGGCACGCAACAGCGACGGCGACCAATTGCTATTCATCCACGAAGGCAGCGGCGCGCTGTTCTGCGACTACGGCCACCTCGACTACAACGAGGGCGACTACCTCGTGATCCCGCGCGGCACGATGTGGCGACTCGAGTCTGCCAAGCCCACCATGTCGCTGATGGTCGAGGCGACCAATGACCACTTCACCCTGCCGGAGAAGGGGCTGGTCGGACACCACGCGATCTTCGACCCGGCAATGCTCGACACACCGCGCATCGATGACGCATTCCGCGCCCAGCAGGACGAACGCACCTGGAAGGTGTCGGTGAAGCGCCGCAACCAGCTCTCGACCGTGACCTTTCCCTTCAATCCGCTCGATGCCGTGGGCTGGCATGGCGACCTGAGCGTGGTGCGCATCAACTGGCGCGACCTGCGGCCGCTGATGAGCCATCGCGTCCACCTGCCGCCGTCGGCGCACACCACCTTCGTGGCCAGCCGCTTCGTCGTCTGCACCTTCGTGCCGCGTCCGCTGGAAAGCGATCCGGAGGCGCTCCGCCTGCCGTTCTTCCACAACAACGACGATTTCGAGGAAGTGATCTTCTATCACAAGGGCAGCTTCTTCAGCCGCGACAACATCCATCCCGGCATGATGACGGTCCATCCGACCGGCTTCACGCATGGCCCACATCCCAAGGCCTTCAATGCCGCGACCAAGGGCGGCAAGACCGAAACCGACGAGGTCGCGGTCATGATCGACACGCGCGACGCGGTCGACGTGGCGGCGATGCCGGCGGGCGTCGAATGGGAAGGCTATGTCCGGTCGTGGATGCAGCCAGGCGTCAAGCAGGCTGCGGAGTAGGGAAGACAACAGATGAAGCTGGCAACGCTGAAGGAAGGCGGCCGCGACGGCACGCTGATCGTGGTCAACCGCGAGCTGACGCGCGCGGTCCGTGCTGCGAACGTCGCGCCGACACTGCAACGGGCGCTCGACGACTGGCCCGATCTGGTGCCTCGCCTGCGTGCGCTTGCCGAACAGCTTGCCGACGACAAGGCGCCGGGCTCGTTCGAACTCGACAGCACAGCGCTGGCGGCGCCACTCCCGCGCGCTTATCAGTGGGCCGACGGCTCGGCCTACGTCGTGCACGTCGAACTGGTGCGCAAGGCCCGCGGCGTCGAGATGCCGCCGTCCTTCTGGACCGACCCGTTGATGTACCAGGGTGGATCCGACTCCTTCATCGGGTCGACCGACGAGATCGAGGCCGGCGACGAGGCGTGGGGCATCGACTTCGAGGGCGAGATCGCGGTGTTCGTCGACGACGTGCCGATGGGCACATCGGCCGCCGCGGCGCGCAAGCACATCAAGCTCGTCACGATCCTGAACGACGTGTCTCTGCGCAACCTGATCCCGGGCGAGCTCAACAAGGGCTTCGGCTTCTTCCATGGCAAGCCCGCCACGGCCTTCGCGCCGGTCGCCGTCACACCGGACGAGCTGGGCGATGCCTGGGATGGCGCCAGGCTCAACCTGCCTCTGATCTCGACACTCAACGGCAAGGAATTCGGCCATCCCAATGCCGCCACCGATCTCACCTTCGATTTCGGCCAGCTCATCGCCCATGCCGCAAGGACGCGCCATCTCGAAGCGGGGACGGTCATCGGCTCGGGAACGGTCGCCAACCGCGATGCGTCGGCCGGCTGCTCCTGCATCGCCGAACGGCGAGTGCGCGAGACGCTGGATGGGGGCAAGCCGCTGACGCCGTTCATGAAGTTCGGCGACCGGATCCGCATAGAAATGTTCGATCGCACGGGCAGGTCGATCTTCGGCGCCATCGACCAGAAAGTCGTGCGCTACACGCCGCCGGCCTAAGCCATGCTAGAGTGACTGCCGGAGGCGGTCATGAAGCTCATCGGCTATTTTCGTTCGTCGGCGGCGTATCGCGTGCGGATCGCGCTCAACCTCAAGGGCATTGCGGTCGAACACGCCTCGCGGCACCTGCGCAAGGGCGAGCAGAGGGCGCCGGACTATGCCGCCATCAATCCGCAGAAGCTGGTACCGGCCCTGGTACTCGATTCGGGCGAGGTGCTGACACAGTCGCTCGCCATTCTCGAATATCTGGAGGAAACCCATCCAGAGCCGCCCCTCCTGCCCAAGGATCCGGTCGGAAGGGCACGGGTGCGGGCGCTGGCGCTCATTCCGACGGCCGACATTCATCCGATCCAGAATCTGCGCGTGATGACCTATCTGCGCGAGAAGTTCGGGCAGACCGAGGAGAGCGCCTTCGGCTGGTCGCGCCACTGGATCGAGACTGGCTTCGACGCCTACGAGGCGTCCATCGTGGCCGACCCCAGGACCGGCTCCTTCAGCCACGGCGACGCGCCCACCATGGCCGATCTCTGTTTGATCCCGCAGGTTTTCAATGCCGCGCGCTTCAAGGTCGATATGAAGAAGTACCCGACCATCCAGCGCATCTACGACGTCTGTATGCGCCACCCGGCCTTCGACGCCGCCCAGCCGGCCAAGCAGCCGGACGCCGAGGCGTGAAGAAGCGCGTCGTCGCCGTGGCTGCAGCGATCGCGGTCGTCGGCATCGGTGCCGCGGCGGTCCCCGCCGTGCAGGGGTTTGCGGCGGCACGGATCAAGGCGGAGATCGAACGCGACGGCGCCACGACGGTGGAGCGGGTCGAGGTCGGGCTGTTCGACCGCAGCGTCACGCTAGTGGATCTCAAGTCCGGCCAAGTGGCCGGACTGTCAGTCGGCCGTTGGCAGGCCTCGGGGCTCGGCTGGCCGCTGGCGGAATTGATGCAGGGACGCACGCCACTGACCGGATTCCGCTGGGGCGATCCCCTGCAGGCCGATCACGTCGAGCTGCACGACGTGCGCGTCGGGGATCGCGAGGCCAACGGCGCATGGAGCGTGGACTCGCTGGTTCTGGAGGGACTCGATCTCGCGCGCTTCGACGCTGGCGACGTTGGGCTTCATGGTCCTCTGGTTCTCGCGGCCCGGGCGATGAGCGCCTTGTCGGTGCGCCGCCTGGAACAACACGGAGCGGTCTTTGCCATGCCGGGGAGCGGCGACACGTTCGGCGTGGCGGCAATCGTCATCGAGCGCTACGAAGGCGGCCGCTTGGCGACGGCCGCGGCCAACGGCATCGAGGCGACCGCGCGCGAGGGGCGCGCGCCACTGTTCAGGGTGGCCGACATCGAGATCCGCGGTCTCGATTTCCGCCGAAGCCTGACGGCTTTCTCGTCGAGCGACTGGCAACCTGGTACGCCGATCGGTCAGATCAAGGTCGAACACGCCGGCGCCACGGGCTTCGGCGGCGAGGCGCTGACGCGCTACGGGGTGTCGCTGGGTTCTGTGACCATCGAAACGGTGCGCGAAAACGACATAGTCAGCCGCTCGCGCACCCGGGTGGAGGGATTCGCGCTGGCGCCGCCGCTGCGCAGCCTGGAAGGGCTGCAGTTGCGTCTGGCTCTGCAGGCGATGGGTCTGCGGGAAATCAAATTGGGCTTCGACTGCGCCGGATCGGAAGACCGCAGGCGGGCCGAGATCACGATCGATCGCTGCACGCTTTCCGGCCCCGGCCTCGCCGAGATCAACCTCACCGGCCGGATCGTCGGTGCCGACAAGGCATTCTGGCAGGCCGTTGACGACGGTGATGCCATCGCCCTCTACGATTCGAAGGCCGCCCTGGCGTCGGCCCGGCTGGTACTGGCCGACACCAGCCTGCTGGAGCGTGCGCTCAAGGCGCTGGCGGCGACGATGGGGCAGCCGGTGTCGGTCACCAGGACCAATCTGGCCCGCGATATCAGGCGTTTCCAGCCGACGGGCCTGCTCATTACCCAGGACTTGACCCAGCTTCTCGACGCCATCGGGCGTTTCGTTGAGCAGGGCGGTACGCTGACGTTCGATGCCCGGCCCGAGCCGCCGCTCGCGATCGACAGGATCGACTACCTGACGAGCCCTGGTGCCGACCTGGTCAATGCCCTCGGCCTCTCGGCGACCCTGTCGCGCTAGCGTTTGCGTGCATCGGCGACCAGCTGCTTCAGCGCCGCCGCGTCGACGGCGCCGGGCACGAACTGCTCGCCGATGACGAAGGCGGGCGTACCACGTACGCCCAGTGCTCCGGCCAGCGCCATGTTGCGGTCGATGAGCTGCTTGAACTTCGGATCTTCCATATCCTTTTCGAGCAGGGCGATATCCAGGCCGACGGAGGCCGCGATCTCCAGGATGCGCGCACGGTCGAGCTTGCCGCTCGCCTCCATCAGCGCGTCGTGGAGCGCGAGATGCTTGCCCTGTTTGACGGCAGCCAACGCCGCCAGTGCCGCGATACGCGACGGCTCGCCCAGGATCGGCAGGTCCTTGTAGACCACCTTGACCTTGCCGTCTGCGGCCACCACCGACTTCAACGCCTGATGGGCGCGCTTGCAGTAAGGGCATTGATAGTCGTTGAAATCGACGATGACGACGTCGCCGGCGGCGTTGCCGCTTGATGGGCTGTCCGGGTCGGACAGCAACTCGGACTTGTGCTGGTGGATCGCCTTCTGCGCCACGGCGTCCCGCTGGTTGTCCTGTCGGCGCTCGAGCTCCTGCATCACTTCAACCAGCACTTCGGGGTTGGCCATCAGGTATTCCCGGATGTTCTTCCCGAGCGCTCCCTTGTCGCCGCTATCGGCCGTCGCGTCCGCGGGGGATGGGGCCGCGATTCGGGTGGGCATGGGGATCGCCGTGGCAAGAAGCGCGCCGCCGCCGATCAGGGCGGCACAGAGAGCGAGAAGGATCGAACGCATTGTCGTTAGCTCCGGAGAGTGGGCGCGGTGAGGGACCGTACGTCTTCGCCCGCGCGGTCGCTAGCGGCGCGGGCGTGAGTTGATGTAGGCCTTGATGTCCTGGGCGCGCTGCCACGCCGGGGTTCCGGGTTGCAGGCTGCGCTCGGCAGCGGCGGCGTGAGACTGGGCCTCGGCGCGCTGGCCGCGCAGGATCGCCATCTCGGCACGGGCGAGCGATGTCATGCCGGCATTGTTCTGCTTGGAATATCCGGCCGCCAGAAGCCGCCAAAGCTCGAATGAGCCGGTTTCCTGCTGCACCGCGAGTTCGAGGTTCCTGATGGCCTCGACGTCGTTCTGCGGCGTGTTGGTGTCGAGAAGCGCGCGGGCCAGGTCGATCTTCAGGATTCCGCTGGCCGGCAGCAACTGGACGGCACGACGGTACGACGTCACGGCTTCGGCGGCGCGGCCGTTCTCGTACAGCATCTGTCCACGCACCTCGTTGAAGTAGGGATCGTTGGGATATTCCTTCAGGAGGCCGTCGATGGTGAGCAGCGCCGAGCCGAGGTTGCCCTTGCGATAGAGCGCGATGGCCCGGGCGTAGCGTGCCGGCACCGAGCGGTCGGCTTCGCTGAAACGCTGCAGGGCGAGGTCGGGCGCAATGAAGCCGTAGAGCTTGGCGACCATGCGGTGGTGCAGGTTGAGGAACTGGGGCGTATCGGGCTTGTTTGCGTAGGGCGAGCGGGCCGCGGCCTCTTCGAACGCCGCGATGCGGTCCGGCGTGAGCGGGTGGGTCGACAGGTAGGG
>Ga0155465_1084_pt2 | contig 25464 bp, 25 predicted proteins | sample RifCSPhighO2_12_FD_107123 | JGI IMG/M metagenome (GOLD analysis project Ga0155465, IMG submission 107123) | Alphaproteobacteria bacterium RIFCSPHIGHO2_12_FULL_66_14 | reverse complement strand
TCTCACATCGCGCGCAGGCACATCGCGCGCATGAGAGCGGCCGCCATTGCTCCTGCCCCGAACGTCGACGCCGGACCCTCAAACCCCTGACCCGCCGTCGTAGAGGGTGACGGCAGGCCGAAGCCGAGGACCATCGCGATGCGCCGCAGCCTGGCGGCCTACACGTTGAACTTGTTGAAGGCCTCTTCCCAAAGCCTGTTCATCGCGATCCATTCCTCGACGTCGTCCTTCGTCAGCACGTCCTTCCAGGAATGCACCCGGAGGAAAGCCTTCAGCGTGCTGGTGAGATCCGAGAGGCCGTACGGGTCGGGCTTGGCGTAATGAAATTTTGCCCTGTCCATCAGGCTGCCGGACGCCAGCACCGAGGAGAGCTTCTTCAGGGCCGGCGGGCCGATGAGGGCGAGAGAGCGCCAGGCATCGGACACCAGCGCCGGCATGCGGATCGCGGCCAGAACCGGGTCCCGCCTTTCCGACGTCGGAGCGAGATCCTGTCCGAAAAGAGCCGCCTTCTGGCGAGCGTTCATGCGCGCCTTGTTGCGCTCGACGATACTCGTGCGGTGCGTCGCAGCCCTTGCCCAGTAGATCTTTCCGGCGTTGTTGAAGGCCTCGAAATCGTCGCGAACCGCGGCGTTGGTGTTCTTCACGATGTCGGCGAATTGCTTCATCTTGGCGTCGTATTCCACGCGGTTCTTGTGGGCTTCCAGAGCGGCGTCGGCCAGGACCACGAGCCCCCACCCTCCCTCGACGATCGACACGATGTCGCTGAAACCGATGTCGACTTCCTCGTACTTCGGCCTGTCGAGACGCTTGGCGTCGGCAATCGTCCTCTGCAGCTTGCCCTTCGCCTGCCAGAACGCCTGGCGCGCGAGGTCGAATTCCCGTCCCGTTTTGGCCGTTTCAAAAACGCGGCCCCCGATCAGGCTGCCCCTGTCATCGGCATTGGCGTATTGTTCCTGCGCGTTCCGCCATTCACGGTAGGATTTCTTCTTCACGCTGGTGACCGGCGAATTGTCGGTGGGCCGCAACGCAAATTTCTGGACCGCCGTCATGTCGTTGGGTGCTTCCGGCGCGCCGACGCTCAGCAGGTCCCTCAATCGCCCGATCGAGCGCAGCACCTCTTCGAAGTATTGGGAGAAGTCGTTGTAGTTCTCGACGAACTGTCCCAGCCTGCCGCCCTCGAAGCGCGCCATCTCCTTGCTCACCGTCAGGGTCGCGGGTGCGCCACCGGCCAGTTTCGCCTCCTGCCGGCCGACGACCGTCACGGTCAGCAGCAGGCCGGCACGGTGTCGCGCGTGATAGGCCTTCTGCCGGGCCGTGTAGAGGCCGCCTCTTATGCGATAGGGCGCAAGCCTGTCGGAAACCGGAGGCCTCTCGTATTCGCGCAGTTCGTCGACCTCGAAAACCCGCTGCGCACCGCGCGCCGGCAGCAAGTCCCGCAGGCCGAGGGCAACGAGTTCCGCTTCAAAGGCATTTCGCTCTCGCATGGCTCCCTCCGGACCGCCGGTCAGACCTGCTGTTCGATCACGGGCGTGGGCGTCACGCCGATATCGACGCCGGTCATCGACCGGTACGACGTGCGATAGGCCTCGACCTTGGGTTCGACCTGCGCGAGCCAGGTGTCGAGCGCGCCGCCTTCCAGGGTATCGCGGAAATCGATGACCTCGAGGTCGAGCAGGATGTCGCGGCCGTTGCGCGCGCATTCGCGGTGCACGATGTAGCGGTTGGTATCGCCACTGGTGACCGCCCGCTTCAGCACGAGCAGGTCGTAGGCCGCCGGCACGAACTCGTGCGGGTCGCCGAACGCGCCGGGAATGCCCAGCGTACGCGCCAGCGCCCGTATGACGCTGAGCGCCGCGATCTGCCAGATGATGCCGTTCAGGGCGTTGTAGTAGTTGCGGCCGTAGTGGAACGGCTCGAACCGCTTGGTCAGCAGCTCCAGGGTCTCGCTGATGGTCACCAGCGTCGCGGCCGACGGGCGCCCGACATTGGCGCCCTGGATGGCCACGGCCAGCCGCTTGTCGCGGTAGAACTCGAGCGCGTGATAGATGAACTTGTGAAACAGCACGTTGAACCCGGTGTTGACCTCCGAGTCGAGGTTGAGCTTGCGGCCGCCCTCCGTTACCCAGCCGAGCGTGCGGCGCGACAGGAAGGCGCGCTCGCTCACCCTGCTGGCCTGACCCATCTGCGTCTGGCGGACCATGATCTCGAGCACGAGGGCCGTGATGTCGTCGCGAATCCCGATCTCGATGCTGCCGTTGGAGATCGGCAGCCGGCCGTTGTTCGCATAGGCATCGAGGATGGCGCCAAGGATCTGGCTGAGCCCCATGCGCTCGAAATAGAACAGCCAGAGGGCATCGCCGATGAAGAGGCGGCGAATGCCGCCGTTGTTGGGCAGTGGTGACGGCGGCGGGTTGCGCCGGCCGTCGAGCGTGAGGCACGGCGAACAGATGCAGCAATCCGACGGCCACCGCGGTGCGCCGCCGCCGGCCAGCAAGACCGGTCCCGCTGTCCCGCCGGCGAGGCAGCCCATGAGTTCACCATCCAGCACGCTTATGAGCTCCGGTTCGAGCTCCTGGCCGTTCAGGTCCTGGCCGAACACGCGATGGCGGGTGAACCTGAAATAGTCGTTGAAGAAGCCGGCGATCTCGTCGTTCGGCTCGTCGTGCTTGATCAGTGACAGCAGCTCGCTGGCGCAGGGCGGAAAGGCCACCGTCAGGCGCGGCTTTGCCGCCAGCCTGGCCTGGGTGTTGATCGGCGTCAGCGGACCGCTCGCCAGCGTCAGCCGCTGAAGGAGGCGGGCGAGGTCGCGCACGTTGGCATCGCTCACCTGAATGTCCGCGGCGCCCGATTGCGCCGGTCCGGTGGTGCTGTAGGCTGGCGGCTTCGCCATGTCGGCCTCCCCTCGATTGATTGAGCCATCGCTTGAATTGGGCTAGTGCATCGTGTGTCGCCTCGTTCCGAGTCTGCGCAGCCACTCCGACATCAGCAGATCGAGGCGCCTTTCATCCATCCGCGCGACCCCGCGCAGTTCGGCGAACACCGCGAGCTGCCGGCATGGCGTGATGCCGCGCAGGTCGAGCACGCCTTTGCCGGCGCGCCGGACGACCTGGCCCAGCACGACGGGGCCGAGCGCCTCGAGATCGAAAAGCTGCGGCAACGTCCGCTGGCCGAGCTGCCGGAAGCGGGTGTCGAACAGCGCCGCGCCGACGGCCGGCACCGCGCGCCGCGCAGCGGAGAGAATGTCGAGCGAGGCCGGCGCCACGCCGCGCAACGGATAGAGGTCCCGCCACTCGCGTTCCCACTCGTCCCACGGGCCGCGGCCCCACGCGCGGCGGCACCAGTCGAAGGCCAGCAGCGCGCGCAGATAGGGCGGCGGATGGGGATCGGAGAAGCTCACGCGCATCGTATCGCGCTGCGGCAGCGCGAAGAGGCTGCGCACCGCCTGCGCCTCGGCCGGGCCACACAGGCAGAACGCCCAGAAATCGGGCGCGATCTCGAACGACCAGCGGGCAAACAGATCGCATACCAGCGGCGCCGCGCCGACCAGCGCCAGCGCCGTCCGCAGGGTGGCGGCGATCGGCGCGACCAGGGCGAGGCGCTGCAGGGCCTGGTGGCCGGCCTCGTGCATGATCGAGGTGAGGTTGCACTTCTCGTGCAGGCGCGAATACGGAATCTGGATGAGCGGCATCGGATTGAGCGAGCCGTCGGGAAAGCGCACGCTTTCACGGATGATCGACGCGCCGAATCCGCGATCGCAGTAGACGAGCGGCGGCTCGATGGACTGCAGCGCCGGGTGGTCCCGGCGCATCGCCTCGTAGGCCAGCACATCGCAACCGGCCAGCACGGCACCCAGTTCGGTCGTGTGGCGCTGCGTCAGCACGTCCATGTAAGTGTCGAAGAAGGCGTAGGCCCGGGCGAGATCGAACTCGACGCGGCCCAGCGTGTCGTTCAGCCGGCGCCGCGACCCGGCATCGGAAGCCTGCGGCACCAGCTCGCCCGCCGCTTGCCTCACCTTGTCGCCGAGCTGCACGCTGATCGCGCCGAGCTTGGGCTCCAGCACGGCCCACTGTCGCGGCGTGATGTCCTGCTCCGGACTGAGGTTCAGCAGGTTTCTCAAGCCGGTGAGTCCCTCGATGCGGCCGCGCAGCGAGTCGGCGCGCTGTTGCAGAGCCTGGCCATGGTCGCGCATGCCGGGGCAGCGTCAGCCGCCGCGGACGATGATCGTTCCCGCCCCGGAGATGATCAGCTTCTCGCCCCGTCGCAGCCGGTGGTGCGACACGCGTTGCGGTCCGCCGCCGGTGCGACCGGGACCGTCCGGCCGGGCGCCGCCGCCGTTCCTCGCGGCCCGCGCCTGGGCGCGGCCCACGGCATGCTGGAAGGCGTTGGCGGCGAGCCGGCTCGCTTCGATGGGCTGATCGGCCATCTCGTTGACGGTGTTGCCGAGATGCTCGAAGGCCTCGCGCGCGATCTGCGTATAGTTCTGCCACGTCTCGTGCTCGTCCGGCGCCTCGCCGGGGCCGCCGCCGCGCAGCGCGCTGAGTGCGCCCAGCGCGACCGAGCCGCCCGGAATCGCCGCGCCGATCGCCTGCTTGCCGAGGTTCAGCAGCGCGCCCTTCAGGTTGCCCTTGGCGAGCTGCATCGCCGCCTTGAGCGCCGGCAGCTGCCCGGAGGCGACGCTCAGGCCTTTCCTGACCAGCGCGCCCAGCGCCCTGTTGTTCGCGAGCTTGCGGCCGAACCGCTTGGCCTTCTTCCAGATCGAACCGAACAGGTATTCCTGGGCGACGTCTTCCAGCACTTCGTTCAGCGCCTGGTCGACCTCGAATTCGGACTCGAACTGGCGCGACGCGATCTCGAGGAAGCGATCCACGAACTCCTGGTCGCGACCGTCGCCGGCCTCGAACTCCGGATCGACCTGGAAGGGTGCCTCGTCGTCGCCCGACTCCAGCTCCAGGGTCCCCTCGTCGCCGGCCTCGTCGTCGGCGATCTCGAGTTCATCGTCCATTTCGAGCTCGACTTCGCGTTCGAGCTCCGACAATCCCGTAAGGTCCTGACCCGTATAATCCCGGCCCGTATAGTCCTGCTTCGTCGGCATAGCGGCTCCCCTCCCCGGCTGCGACCAGCGTTCGGCTCAATCGGATGTCGGTGGTTCCCATGGTCGGCCATGCGGCATGGCCACCTTGCCTGCCCAATGGGTTCGCAGGAGGGGCACATGAAGAAGCCTGGCCATTTCGATCTCCCCCGACACGTCCAGTGCACGCACCCTGCATGCAACGCGGGGAGAATCGTGTGACTATCTGGTGACCTCGATTTCGGCTCGCCGGCGCACAGCCTGAGATTGTAACGATTGTAAGGTCACTCGCCGGTCACACCCGCGCCGCGCGCAAGAGCACAGACTCCGGAGAGGCCAAGCGGCACCGGCCGTTCCGGCGTGAACTGCCGCAGCAACGGGGGCGTCACATGAGCTCGATCATCGTCTTGCTGGAGTTCCTGAGGGATCATCCAGCCGAGACCGTGGCCTTCACGGTGCTCTTCGGCTGGTTTTGGCATTCGTTGATCCGCCTCGATCACGGCTGAACCAGCGCCCGGTCTCGAGTGCCCGGTCTCGAGGCTCCGCGGCAATGGCGCCCGAGGCGGCAGCCGGCGGCACCTACGGCAATCTCCCCGTCCCGTCCTCACATCGCGCGAATGTATGCGGCCGCCGTTGCTCCGGCGCCGAACGTCGACACCGGACCCTCAGACCACGGACCCGCCGTAGTAGAGGGTGACGGCATGCTTCGCTTCGGCGAAGAAAAGCCAGCGCTCGACGAAGACGCCGACCGTTCCCAGGACCGCGGCAAGGAGTGCCGCGGCGATGGCCGGCCCGCCCGGGGCGACGACGGGGACGAACGACAGGACGAACGGCAGGCCGAAGCCGAGGACCACCGCAATGCGCCGAAGCCTGGCGGCATGCTTGCGGGCGATGCTGAAGCCCATCTCCTTCAGCAGATAGTTCTCGGAGGTGTGCGGCGCCTCGAACAGACGCACCGCGCCGAAGGAGCCGAGGCCGGTCGCGCTGCCGGCGGTGCTGGTGGCCGGTGCGCCGTCGATGAAGCGCCAGTAGCCCAGCTTCAGCGCCAGGGCGAGCGCGATCACGGCGGGCACCAGCCCGTTCAGCTCCGGCCGCGGCCCGAAGACCTGCAGCACCAGCGCCAGCCAGAGGATGCCGCTCATGAGGGCGAGCGCCAGGTAGTTCGGCACGACCCAGCGGTTGTGCCAGCGCGGCACCGGCTTCAGCGACCGGTAGATCATCGACGTGCAGTAGACCGTGGCGACGGCGCCGAGTGCCGCCAGCAGGCCGGCGGCCTTCGAGACGGTGCCGAGGAATACCCAGCCGATGCCGAACAGTCCGGCCGGCAGGTAGGTCGCGACGGCGGCGACGCCCTCGCGCGACAGCCACGACGACCGCCATTGCGAGAAGGCCCGCCAGGCGCGCTGCTTCTGGCCGAGATGGAACATCGAGGACAGCAGACCGGCGGTTATGGCGACCAGCGCCAGGGCCAGCGCCACAAGACCGAACAGCGGATCGGCCGGCAGCAGGCCGAACGGCGCCAGGACGCCGAGCAGAGCCAGGAGCCCGTAACCGGCGCCCGAGGCGGTGGTGAAGAAAATCACCGACAGCGAGGGGTGCACGGCGTCTCCGGGAAATCGGATTGATTGTTCTTCATTGCGACAGCAGCCGGTCCAGCCACCCCAGCAGGCCGCCGGGCGCGGCCGGTGCCGCGGGCGCGAGCCGGGCCGACGCACCGGTGCAGCCGGCGTCCTGCCGGCGCGGGCGCGGCGGCAGATATTTGTTGGTGGGCGCGTAGCCCATTTCCGCCATCAGGTCGAAGCCTTCGCGTTCGGCGACCAGCCTGGAGACGGCGGAGTCGGGATCGCCGAGGTCGCCGAAATGGCGCGCCGAGGCCGGGCAGGTGGCGACGCAGGCCGGCACGCGATCCTCGGGATCGAAGGTCTCGTTGTAGATGCGATCGATGCAGAGCGTGCACTTCTTCATGACGCCGGCGTCTTCGTCGAATTCGCGGGCGCCATAGGGACAGGCCCAGGAGCAGAGCTTGCAGCCGATGCAGAGATCCTCGTTGACCAGCACGATGCCGTCCTCGGCGCGCTTGAAGGACGCGCCGGTCGGGCACACCGTCACGCACGCCGGCTGGGCGCAATGCAGGCACGAGCGCGGGAAATGAACGGTGCGGCCGGTCACGCCCTCGCCGACCTCGTAGGTGTGGACGCGGTTGAACCAGACGCCGTCGGGATCGGCCCCGTAGGGCGCGAGATCGGTGAGCGGTGCGGCGACGCCGCCGGTGTTCCACTCCTTGCAGTTCACGGCGCAGGCGTGACAGCCGACGCAGATATCGAGGTCGATGACGAGGCCCAGGCGCTTGCGCGAGGCCCCCGTGGGCAGGCTGGTCACTTGGCGTCTCCCTGCGACGCCGCCCGGAAGCTCGCCCCATAGCGCAGCACATCGGGACGCTCAGGCAGATGGGGCGGCACCGGCAGGGTGGCGAACTGCGGCTCGCTCACACCCTCTCCCGCGGCGACCTTCTCGATCCGCACGCGCAGGTCGTACCACGCGGCCTGGCCGGTCACCGGATCGGAATTGCCGTAGCGATGGCCGTCGCCGCGCTCGGGCAGCAGCTCGGAGATGACGTGATTGAGGAGGAAGCCCTGCTGGGACTCCGCGGCCTTGGGCGCCAGGTTCCAGGCGCCGGAGCGCTTGCCGATGGCGTTCCACGTCCAGACCGTGTTCGGGTTGACGCCGTCCATCAGCTTGGCCTGGGCTTTTATGCGCCCGTGATGGCTGGTGACGGCGACCCAGTCGTCGTCGGCGATGCCGAGCCCGGCCGCCGTGGCGCGATGGATGTGAAGGCGATTGTCGCCGTGGATCTGGCGCAGCCAAGCGTTCTGCGAGCCCCAGGAGTGATACATCGCCATCGGCCGTTGCGTGATCGCGTGCAGCGGAAAGGCGTCGCGCGCGACCTCGGCCTCCTCGAACGGCATGTACCAGAGCGGCAGCGGATCGAAGTAGGTCTTTACGCGATTACGGTGCTCGTCAGGCGGCTGCACCTCGCCATGGCCTTCGGCGGCGAGGCGGAACTTCTGCAGGATCTCGCTGTAGAGCTGCAGAACGATGGGGTCCGGCTTGTCGATCAGGCCCATGCCGACCGCCCAGTCGAGATAGGCGCGATTGGCATGCTTGAAGTAGCGGGCTTCGGCCGGAATCTCCTGCCGCCAGAAGCATTGGTTTGCCACGTAGGCGTCGAGCTGGCCCTCGTTGACGGCGCCGACCCCCTGCTTGTCGCCGGCGGCGCCGCGCCAGCCGGCCAACATGCCGACGCCGGGCTTGCGCTCGTGATGGACGAGGTAGTCGGGATAGAAGCCGGGATAGCGCGGGCTGCCGTCCTCCTTGACGAGGCCGGGCAGGCCGAGACGCGCACCGAGGTCGATCAGCACGTCCTGGAACGGGCGCACGTCGCGGTCCGGCGCGACCACGGGCTGGCGAATCGAGTCGGCGACGCCATCGGCATCGCAGATCGGGCGGTCGAACAGCGAGATGCAGTCCCAGCGCTCGAGATAGGTCGTGTCGGGCAGGATGAGGTCGGCGTAGGCCACCATCTCGCTGGCATAGGCGTCGGAATAGATGATGTGCGGAATCCTGTAGTCGCCGGTCGCCGGATCCTTGTCCGTCAGCATCGCCATGGTGCCGGCGGTGTTCATCGACGAGTTCCAGCTCATGTTGGCCATGAACATGAACAGCGTGTCGATCTTGTGCGGATCGCCCGCCCAGGCGTTGCGGATGACCTGGTGCATCATGCCGTGGGCGGCCAGCGGCGCCTCCCACGAGAAGGCCTTGTCGAGCCGCCGCGGCGTGCCGTCGGCCTCGACCAGGAGATCCGCCGGCGATGTCGGGAAGCCGAGCGGTGGACCGGGCATCGGCTTGCCGGGCTGAACGTCGGCGGCGCGGCCGGTCGGCTTCACGCCGGGTGGCGTGGGCCGCGGAAACGGCGGCTTGTAGCGGAAGCTGCCCGGCGAATCGACGGCACCCAGCAGCATCTGCAGGACGTGGATGGCGCGGCAGGTATGGAAGCCGTTGGAATGGGCCGAGATGCCGCGCATGGCATGCATCGCGACCGGCCGGCCGACCATCCTGTCGTGATGCCGCCCGGCCCAGTCGGTCCAGGGCTGGTCGATCACGACCGTCTGTTCGAAGGCGGCATGCGCCAGTTCGGCGGCGATGCGCCGGATGACATCGGCACCGATGCCGGTCTCGGCGGCGACGGCATCGGCGGCATATTGCGGCTCGAGGCAGCGCGTGGCGACGAGATGGAAGGCCGGCACCGCGGCGCGCCCGTCGGCCAGGGTGACCTTGCCAGCGAGCTGCGGTTTGGCATCGACCTGGTGGGCGCCGGTGATGGCCTGGGTCGCGACGTCGAACACCAGCGGCTGGCCCGCGGCGTCGCGCGCAAAGAGGCCGTGATCGGCGGCGCCCTCGTCCTGGATCACGAGCCACGGCGCATTGGTGTATCGACAGAGGTATTCCTCGTCGATCCGGCCGGCCAGCAGCAGCTCCTGGATCAGCGCCAGGATGAACAGGCCGTCGGTTCCCGGCCGTATGCCGATCCATTCGTCGGCGATCGCCGAGTAGCCGGTGCGGATCGGATTGACCGACACGAACTTGGCCGCGCCGCGGCTCTTGAGCTTGCCGAGACCGATCTTGATCGGATTGGAATCGTGATCCTCGGCAACACCGAACATCAGGAAGTACCTGGTGTTCGCCCAGTCGGGCTCGCCGAACTCCCAGAACGATCCGCCGATGGAATAGAGACCGGCGGCCGCCATGTTGACGGAACAGAAGCCGCCATGGGCGGCATGGTTGGGGGTGCCGAACTGGCTCGCCCACCAGCCGGTCAGGGCCTGGCTTTGGTCGCGTCCGGTGAAGAAAGCCAGCTTGCGTGGATCGCTGCGCCTGATGGCGCCCAGCCAATCCGTCGCCGTCGCCATCGCCTCGTCCCATTCGATCTCTTCATACTCGCCGCTGCCGCGCGGCCCGACCCGGCGCAACGGCTTGCGCAGCCTGGCCGGCGAGTAGTGATTCATGATCCCGGCCGAGCCCTTGGCGCAGAGCACGCCCTTGTTCACCGGATGGTCGCGATTGCCCTCGATGTAGCGAATGCGGCCGTCCTTCAAGTGGACCTTGATGCCGCAGCGGCAGGCGCACATGTAGCAGGTGGTGCATGTGATCCGATCGGCGCTGGAAGCATTGAGGTTCAGGCCCGCAGCCTGGCGGTCGCCGGTCGCTTCCCCGTCGTTCGGCATCATGTTCCTCCCGGGGAAAGGTTAATCTCTGGATCTTGTTCCAAAAAGAAAATTATTCCAGCGCGCCTGGCGAACCCAGCAAGGCTTGCGCTTCCGGTTGGTCTCTGATCTCCTTAAAGAGCGAAAATATGATCGGAGGTGCGCATGTCGCACGCAGGCCGGTATCGCGTTAACCCATCACGTTGGCACGAAGAATGGCTGCTGTCCGTGACACAGGCGCTGGCGATGCTGACCTTCAGCATCTTCATTCGCTGGCTTGTGTTGTGAAAAGACGCCCGTGCGATTCTTGAGGATCGCGCGCAGGCGCGGACCGGCCCGCCGCCTTGGCCCATCGCCAGAACGGCCGATCCTGCGGTAAACTGCAATCCGGAGCCGAAGGAGCGTGTAATGGCCGAGAAAGTCTGGGAACTGAGCGGCCAATACATGGAAAGCTGCAACTGCGACTACCTCTGTCCCTGCATCTACACCAACCCGCAGGCGGCGGCGACGCACGAGCATTGCTACGCGCTCATGGTCTACCGCATCGATCGCGGCCGGCACGGCGCCGTTTCCCTCGACGGCCTGAAGTTCGCCCTCGTCATACGCTCCGGCCGGATCATGGCCGACGGCGGCTGGGTGTTCGGCGTCGTCGTCGACGCGGGCGCGAACGAGGCGCAGCGCAAGGCGCTGGCCGGGATCGTGAGCGGCGAGGCAGGCGGGCCGCCGCAAAGGATCCGCGACAACCTGGTGAAGGATTTCCGCGGCGTCGAATACAAGCCCATCGAGTTCACTGCCGACGGGCTGCGGCGCGCGAGCGACATACCCGGCGTGCTGGCCTTCGAGATCGACGGCGTCGCCTCGCGCAACGGCTCGGGCGAGCCGTTCTACATCGACAACACCGCCCATCCCGCCAACCGCCGGCTGGCCCTCGCACGTTCGAAGAAGACCGAGGTGCAGGGCTTCGGCCTCTCGCTTGCCCTTCAGGGCAAGGGCAACAACGGGCATTTCGCGCCGTTCGCCTGGGCTGCCTGATTGGAACTGCTGCTGCGTCAGCGCGTCGTGATCGCGGCCGCGCTGGGGGCCATCGCCGCACTCGCCTGGCTCCATCTTTATCTCGCGGCGGCCGACATGCGGGTCGCGATGGCCGGCATGGACCGCACCATGATCATGCCGCCCAAGGGCGCAGCCGACCTGCTCCTGCTGCTTGCGATGTGGCTGGTCATGATGACGGGCATGATGCTGCCCAGTGCCGCGCCCATGATCCTCGCCTTCGCCAAGGTCAACCAGAACCGCCGCGCGCGGGACCAGCCCTACGTGCCGACCGCCCTGTTCACGGCGGGCTATCTGCTGGTCTGGGGCGCCTTCAGCGTCGCCGCCACGCTCGCCCAATGGGCCCTCGAGCGCGCGGCACTGCTCTCGGCGATGGACATGACGACCGACAGCCTTTTGCTGGGCGGTCTCCTGTTCGTGGCCGCCGGCCTTTACCAGGTCAGCCCCGTCAAACAGGCCTGCCTGCGCTTGTGCTGGTCGCCGCTCGACTTCGTCGTCAACCACTGGCGGGACGGCTCCGGCGGCGCCCTGCGCATGGGCATGACGCACGGCCTCTATTGCCTGGGCTGTTGCTGGGTCCTGATGTTGTTGCTCTTCGTCGGCGGCGTGATGAACCTGCTCTGGGTCGCCGGTCTCAGCGCCATCGTCCTGGTCGAAAAGCTCCTGCCGCCGGGACCGTGGTTCAGTCGGATCAGCGGCGCGCTGCTGGCCGCCTACGGCATCGGGCTGCTGGTGAGGGGCTAGCCGAGACGCCCGGAGAATTGGGAGTCCACAGCCCGATCTTCACCGGCCTTGATTGAATTTCGTTGCAGCGGCACGCCCGGCAACGGAAAATCCGACCCGATAGGGTGGAGATCTGCAGAATGCCGGGCCTGAGCCGTTCATGAAGAGTGTCCTTCTCCTCTCCCACCTTGCCGTCGTGCTGCTGGCCGCGCTTGCCCTGTGGTCGATGCGCCACGAATTCACCGAAAAGGCCACCACCCGCCTCGAGTGGGCGTATACGCCGGCGCTCGCGGTCGTCGTGGCGGCGGTGTTGCTGATCGTGTCGCCGGGCAAGCGTTATGAACTGTGGGTGGCCGCCATCATCGCCGGCCTCCTGCTCGGCGCGGCCATGGCAATGACGCTGAAGATCAACCAGGACTTCGGGCACGGGCTGATCCGCGTTCCACGCACCTGGGACGGCCTGGGCGCGGCGGCCCTGTTGCTGCTGTTGACCCTGGCCCGGTTCGTGACCTCCAACGTGATGACCCGCCAGTCGGGCAAGTTCGGCGTCCTCGGCGCCGCGGCGGCGTTTCTCGCCGCCTACCTCGTCGCCCGGTACATCGTCGCGCGCTTCTACAAGGCCCCGAGAGCGATCCATCTCGACATGAACCGGGGCTACAACCCGCAGAGAACACTCGTCAACTGACCGGACATCCGCCCGGCAACGGCGTCCAGGCCACACCGGTACCGGTCGATCTTCAGCGAAGCAGCATCTGCCCCAGAAGACCAAGCATGAAGCCCGCCACGGCGCCCAGCGCCGGCGCCCATCGGCGCGCCGTATGCGCCTGCGGCGCAATATCCTCGAAGGTCAGGTAGAGGATACCACCCGCAGCGAACAACATTATGCCGCCCAGCGCTCCGCTGGTCTCGCGCAGATAGCTGAAGCCGAACCACGCAGCCAATGGCCCGAGCAACACAATGGCGCAGAAGCCGGCCAATATCTGTCCCGAGCGCAGCGCGTCACGTGCCCGCAGTTCCAGATAGGCGTTGAACCCTTCCGGCAAATTCTGCAACGCAATCAGACCTGCCAGCAGCAGCCCGGCCTCCCATTTCGCGGCGAGCATGGCGCCGAGCGCCATCGATTCCGGTACAAAGTCCAGCAGCATGGCCATGAGCTGGGCGGCGGCGCCGCCACGCCGCTCAATCCATCGATCGATCAGGAAGAACGTGAAGCCGCCCGCGCCGAAGGCGATCAGCGCCGATGGAGGAGATAGATAGCGCTGGCCCTCCGGCACCAGCACCAGCGCAACGGCTGCCATCAACGCCCCACCGCCAAAGGCGATCACGCTGTGTCGCAGTTCGAGCTCCAGCCACAAGGGCCGGATCCGTTCGATGCGCGCAAGGAACCCGCCCAGCGGCATGAATGCGCCAGCCAATGTCGCGTAGAGCATCGCGGTCATTACGTCGCTCGTGGCCTTGCTCCCCGGACGATCGTAGTCGCCAAGCCGGCTTCAATCCATCTCATGCAAATCGAGATCGCAAGGGATGGGAGGAGTGGATTTTGGAGCCATGAAAGGCTTCGCGCCGACAGGGATTTGCGAAGCCGCGCCCTGGCTGCCCGCTGCCCTGCATGCGTAATTGGGTGGCGGAATTGGGTGTGGGAGGAATCTGGATCGGCCACACGTTGTGGGGCACCCTCGTCGTTGCCAGCCGGGGCCGGCCGCTAAGGCGCGGCAATGAGCATGACGGCATGAGGGGGAAGCGAAGCGATGAAGTCCACGACACCCGTCGACTCCGGGGCGACCGCGATCAGCGCGCACCTGGCCGTGCGGAAGGACTGGCTCGACCGGCGTCGCGAGGAGGCCCTCGACCCCGACCTGCCGATCGTCGACCCGCACCATCACCTGATCGACCGGCCGGAGAGCGGGACGTACCTGCTGCCGGACCTGTTGGCGGATATCGCCAGCGGCCACAAGGTCGTGGCCACCGTCTACCTGGAATGGCTGTCGATGTATCGCGCCGATGGACCTCAGGAAATGCGGCCGGTCGGCGAGATCGAGTTCGCCAATGGCGTCGCGGCGATGAGCGCCAGCGGCGGCTATGGCCGTCCCCGCGTCTCAGCCGGCATCGTGGGCCACGCCGACCTCATGCTGGGCGCCGGAGTGGCCAAAGTGCTGGAGGCGATGATCGTGGCGGGCGGCGGCCGCTTCCGCGTCATCCGCTATATCGCGTCCAGCGATCCGGACCAGGCGCAGTGGGGTGCCACGGCCGTCCGGCCGGAGGGTTTGCTGCTCGACAAGCGGGTGCGCGAAGGTTTTGCGCAGCTGGCGCCGCTCGGTCTCAGCTTCGACGCCTGGGTCTATCATCCGCAGCTCGGCGACGTGATCGACCTGGCGCGCGCCTTTCCGGCAACGCCGATCGTGCTCAACCATGTCGGCGGCCCGATCGGGCTCGGGCGGTACAAGGGCAAGCGTGACCAGGTCTTCGCCGACTGGAGCGCGCGCATCGCTGAGCTCGCGGCCTGCCCCAACGTCCATGTGAAACTTGGCGGCCTCGGCATGAAGATGTTCGGGTTCGACGTGCACGAGGGCGAACTGCCGCCGAGTTCGGAGCAGCTCGCGGCGGCGTGGCGACCTTATATAGAGACCTGCATCCAGGCGTTCGGCCCGAGCCGTGCGATGTTCGAGAGCAATTTCCCCGTCGACAAGGGCTCCTACGGCTACGGCGTGTTCTGGAACGCCTGCAAGCGCCTGGCGCAGGGCGCGAGCGCGACCGAGAAGGCCGATCTGTTCCGCGGCACGGCGTCGAGGTTCTACCGTCTCGGCCTCTGAGGGATTGACCCTGCATGCAGGGTCTATAGGGACTTGGGTAAGCAGAAGACCGAGCGATAGAAACCGAGGAAACGTCCATGAGCACGTCCGTGAGCAAGAAGGCAGCAGCGCCCTGGCCTGATCTCGATGCCGACCTCAACAACCTCGCCATGTCGAAGACGGCGCAACCGCTGTTCGACGCGGTGAAGGCGCACATCGCGGAGAACGTCGCGCCGATCGTCGAGGAGTTCTTCCGCCTGGGCGAAGGCCGCAAGGAGCGCTGGAGCTGGGGGCCGGGCCAACTCGACCTGTTGGAGAAGGCCAAGGACAAGGCGAAGAAGTCCGGCCTGTGGAACTTCTTCCTGCCTCACTCCGAGATCGGCCGCGGGCTCACCAACCTCGACTACGCCTATATCGCGGCCGAGCTCGGCAAGTATCCACTCGCATCGGAATCGCTCAACTGCTCCGCGCCCGACACCGGCAACATGGAAGTGCTGGAGCGCGTCGGCACGCCCGCGCAGAAGGAGAAGTGGCTGAAGCCGCTGCTCAACGGCGAGATCCGTTCGGCCTACGCCATGACCGAGCCCGGCGTCGCCTCCTCCGATGCCAAGAATATTTCCACGCGCGCCGAACTCGACGGCGACGAGTGGGTGATCAACGGCGAGAAATATTACATTTCGGGCGCCGGCGACCCACGCTGCAAGATCATGATCGTCATGGTCAAGACCAGCCCCGACGCCTCGCCGCAGTTCCAGCAGTCGCAGATCCTGGTGCCGATGGGCACGCCCGGTCTCGAGATCGTTGGCCCGATGACCGTGTTCGGCCACGACCATGCGCCGCGCGGCCACATGCACCTGAAGTTCAACAACTGCCGCGTGCCGGCCGCCAACATCCTGCTGGGCGAAGGCCGCGGCTTCGAGATCAGCCAGGTGCGTCTCGGCCCCGGCCGCATCCATCACTGCATGCGCTCGATCGGGGCCGCCGAGAAGGCGATCGAGCTGATGGTCAAGCGTGGCGCCACGCGCACCGCCTTCGGCAAGCCGATCATCCAGCTCGGCAAGAACCTCGAGCTGGTGTCGCGCGCCCGCATCGAGATCGAGGCGATGCGGCTCATGGTGCTGAAGGCCGCCAAGGCGATGGACGTGCTCGGCAACCGCGAAGCCCGCGTGTGGGTCAGCATGGTCAAGGCAATGGTGCCGGAGAAGGTCTGCACCATCATCGACCAGGCGATCCAGATCCACGGCGCCACCGGCATCTCGCAGTGGTCGCCCTTGTCGGAGATGTACGTCAACCAGCGCCATCTCCGCTTTGCCGACGGCCCCGACGAGGTGCATCACATGGTGGTGGGACGCGCCGAGCTGAGCCGGCACTAGAGGGGCATCTCTCCTCCGATGTCGCCCGCTCTCCGGCGGCAGGGCCTGGCGATCGTCGCCACGCTCGCCACCGCCTACGTCGCCAGCCACTTCTTCCGGGCATCCAACGTCACGATCGGGCTCGACCTGATGCGCGACCTGCAGATCGGGCCGGAAGCGCTGGGCGCCCTGACCGGCGCCTTCTTCTTCGGCTTTTCGGCGATGCAGATTCCCTGCGGCTTCTTCTTCGACCGCTACGGCCCGCGCCGCACGGTTTCCGGCATGCTGCTGCTGGCGGTGGCCGGCGCCGCGCTGTTCACCCTGGCGCCCAACTGGCCGCTGCTGCTGACGGGCCGGGCGCTGATGGGCGCGGGGTTCGGCGTCATGCTGATCGGCACCATGGTGGTGATCTCGCGCTGGTTTCCGCCCGACCGGTTTTCCACCCTGTCGGGGATCGTGCTGTCGGTCGGGTTGATGGGCAATCTGCTCGCCACCACGCCGCTCGCCTGGGGCACCGAGCTGATCGGCTGGCGCGGCGTGTTCGCCATCGTGGTCGCCTTCTCCGCGGTCGCGGCGCTGGCGGTCTGGCTGATCGTCCGTGATGCGCCGCCGGGCCACCCGTTCCTGGAACGCAAGGCCGAATCTCCGGCCGAGATGCTGCGCGGCCTGGCCGAGGTGCTGCGCAATCCGGCGCTGCCCTACATCCTGGCGCTCAACTTCTGCAACTACGCCTGCACCTTCACCGTACAGGGACTGTGGGGCGGGCCGTTCCTCCGCGAAGTACACGGTCTCAGCCGGATCGACTCCGGCAACGTGCTGCTGGTTGCCGTGATTGCCTACCAGCTCGGCATGCTTGTGTTCGGCCCGCTCGACCGCGTGCTCGATACGCGCAAGTGGATTGCCATCGCGGGAACGTCGGCGATCGCCGCGATCCTCGGCACGCTCGCCCTCTGGGGGCACCCGCCGCTCTGGCTGGCCATCGGCGCGATCGTCGCCATCGGATTCCTCAGCGCCTCCAGCACCATGGTCATGACGCATGGCCGCGGCATCTTCCCTGATCGCCTGATCGGTCGCGGGATGGCGACCATGAACACCAGCGTGATGCTGGGCGTCGGCTGCATGCAGACGCTGTCGGGGATCATCCTGGGCGCGTTCGCGCCGCTGCCCGACGGCGCCCGCACGGAGGCGGCCTACCGCACCCTGTTCGGCTTCATGTGCGCGGTGCTGCTGGTGGCCGTGGCCGTCTACAGTCGGGCGGCCGACATAAAACCGAGCGACGAACTGCGCGCGAGGCAGGCGGCGCGCCATTGAGCGCGCGCGCTTGCGGCAAAGCGCGCGCCCGGCATAAGGTCGTCCATGCCCCCTCTCCCTGGCGCACGGCCCGCCGAACGAACCCGGTGATGCTGCAAACCCGGCGATCCCCTGGAGACTGCTCATGACCGGCCCGTCGACGGCTTCGGACGGCCCTGTTCGCCTGGCCCTGGAGGGTGTTCTGGCCCGGCAAAGGGCAGCGCAGCGGCGCGACGGGGCGCCGCCCGCTGCCGTGCGGGTCGATCGGCTCGAGCGCTGCATCGCCCTCCTCGTCGACCATCGCGGCGAGATCGAAGCGGCCTTGAATGCGGACTTCGGGGCGCGCTCGCCTCAGGTCACGGCCTTTGCCGACATCGCAAGCTCGATCGGTCCGCTCAAGCATGCCCGCGACCGCGTGGCGCGCTGGATGCGACCGGAGCGGCGGCGCACCACGCCGCGTCTCCTGGGACTGTTCGGCGCCAGGGCGGAGATCCAGTGCCAGCCCAAAGGCGTCGTCGGGCTGATCAGCCCCTGGAACTTCCCGGTGAACCTGACCTTCGCCCCGCTGGCGGGCGTCCTGGCGGCCGGCAACCGCGCGATGATCAAGCCATCGGAGGTGACGCCTATCACGTCCGAGCTGCTGAAGAGGATGTTCGCCAGCGCCTTCGACGAAGAGGAGATCGCCGTCGTCACCGGCGGTCCGGAGGTCGGGCAGGCCTTCTCCGGCCTGGCTTTCGACCACCTGATCTTCACCGGCGCGACGTCGGTCGGGCGCCAGGTGATGCGGGCTGCCGCCGAGAACCTGGTGCCGGTCACGCTCGAACTGGGCGGCAAGAGCCCGGTCGTCATCGGCCGCTCCGCCGATCTGGCCATCGCGGCGGCGCGGATCATGAATGGCAAGACGCTCAATGCCGGGCAGATCTGCCTGGCGCCGGACTATGTGCTGGCGCCGGCGGAGGCGATCGGCGTCTTCGTCGCGGAAGCGAAGGCCGCGGTCGGCCGCATGTTCCCGACGATCCGCGACAATCCCGACTACACCGCGGTCGTGGCCGACCGGCACCATGCCCGGCTCACCGGTTACATCGACGACGCGCGCGCGAAGGGCGCGGAGATCGTGGAGATCAACCCGGCCGGCGAGGATCTCAGCCAGCAGCCTCACCGCCGCATCGCGCCGACCCTGATTCTCAATCCCACCGACGACATGAAGGTGATGCAGGAGGAGATCTTCGGGCCGCTGCTGCCGGTCAAGGCCTATCGAAATCTGGACGACGCCATCGACCATATCAATGCGCACGACCGGCCGCTGGGACTCTACTATTTCGGCACCGACACCGACGAGCGCGACCGGGTCCTGGAGGGCACCACGTCGGGCGGCGTCACGGTCAACGACGTGGTGATGCATGTCGCGCAGGAAGAATTGCCGTTCGGCGGCATCGGGCCCGCCGGTATGGGCGTCTATCACGGCGAGGACGGCTTCCGCGAGTTCAGCCACCGGAAGTCGGTCTTCCACCAGATGAAGTGGGACATCGCCCCGCTCAGGATGCTGCGCCCGCCCTACGGCGCGGGGATCGCCAAGTATCTGGCGATGCAGATCAAACGCTAGCGCGGGCAGAGACCTCGGCACGGCCCATTGCGGCCGTCCGCCTGCGACGCCTCAAGCCGGCGCCGTGCGCCTGGGCAGGGTGAATCCGTTACTGCGCAGTATTTGCTCCAGGACTTTGATACCCGCTGCCGTGTTGCCCTTGTGGCAATTCTCGATGGCTTCGATAGCCGCGAAATTCGGCCTGGTCTCGCCGTCCGCGCCGGGGCTACCGGTATATCGAAGGACCAGGTCCCCGAGTTCGACGCAGTAGGCCGTGTCGTTGGCCTGCGCCCACGTCGGGATCGGAAACAGCAGGAGCGCAAGGGCGCCAACAAGAGCGCCAACCGGAATGTTGGTCATGTTGCCGCGCGCCATGCGGGTTGCCTACGTCCGCCGGAGCTTTTGTGAAGATGGTGCGGCCATCGCTGTCCGGGCGGAGCTCACGGTGCTATTTCTTCTCGAGTGCGGGGACTTCGACCTTGATGTTCAGGGTCTTCGAGTCGCCCTGGCCCGGCAGTTGCCCGCCGAACATGATGAAGCCGCCTACCGCGACCACGACGACGAGCCCGCCCACGATCATGTAGAGCATGCCGTTGTTTCCGCTGCTGCCTTCGGCCATCCGTGTCCCCAATGCTGGTTTACATCGGAGGAAACGCCGGCGGGCGCCCCGCGGTTCCCTCTCGCCGCCGCCCGGCCCTCACATCGCGCGCATCAGCGCAGCACCCTTGTCGAGCAGCGGCAGGACCTTGTCCCTGCCCTCGGGCGGCACGGCGAACACGACGCGGTCGACACCGGCGTCGCGGGCGCGCTTCAGTGCCTCGCCGTCCATGGCGACACCGAACAGGGTCACCGGCACCTCGTCCGGCTTGCGGCCGGCCGCTTTCAGCATCTCGCGGAACGGCGGCAGCATGGCCAGCGTGTCGCCGCCGCGGCCGCCGATCGGCATCCAGCCGTTGGCATAGGCGATGGCGCGGCGCGCACCCTGCGGGAAGCCGCCGCCGACGATGATCGGCGGATGCGGCTTCTGCACCGGCTTGGGCCATTGCATCATCTCGTCGAACTTCACGAGCTCGCCGGCGTATTTCGGTTTCGGCTTCGCCCAGATCTCCTTCATCGCTTCGATGCGCTCGCGCACCAGCTTGAAGCGCGTGGCGAACGCCGTGCCGTGGTCGGCCATCTCCTCTTCGTTCCAGCCGCCGCCGATGCCGAACAGCAGGCGGCCGTTGGAGAGGCGATCGACGGTCGAGACCTCCTTGGCGGTGTGGATGGGATCGCGCTGCACCACCAGGCAGACGCCGGTGCCGAGCCTGATTTTTTTGGTGACGACGGCGGCGGCGCCCATCGCCACGAAGGGATCGTAGGTGTCGTAGTACCATTTTGGCAGCTCAGAGCCGCCAGGCCACGGCGACTTGCGGCTGGTCGGGATGTGGCTGTGCTCGGGGAACCAGAGCGATTCGAAGCCGCGCGTCTCGGCCTCGATGGCAAGCTCGTGCGGCGGCACCGCGTAGTCCGTCGGAAACATCGTGATGCCGATCTTCATGTCTCGTTTCCTCCGCTGGCGTTTGTCCGTGCCGCTCATCCATGCCGCCCGAACCGTCGGCCTCGAAACCCTCATGGCCCGACGCAGGCTCAGGCGCTATTGATGAGGGATGTTCTCATCCTTCTTCCCCAATCCGAAACTCTTCTTTCCGGCCGCAATCCTGTGGACGGCCCTCATCATGGCGCTGTGGTACGGCATCGGCCGCGACCTCGGCCCCCAGCTCAGCCTCGGCGGCCTCATGGGCTTCGCCTACCCGCCGGCCGACGCCGACGGGGCCGCCGTCGCCGTCGAGACGGCGCGCAACATCTGGCTCTACCAGTACATGATCTCGACCGGCGCCGTCTTCGTCGCCCTGGTCGGCTGGCTGCTGCCGCATCGCTGGTTCCGTTGGTCGGTCGGCGTCTCGGCGATCATCATCTTCTTCATCTGGTTCCAGGTGCAGCTCGACGTGATGATCAACAACTGGTTCGGCACCTTCTACAACATGATCCAGCAGGCGCTGGGCAAGCCGGGCGCCGTCACCCAGGAACAGTTCTTCGGCCAGCTGGCGACGTTCGGCGGCATCGCGCTGGTCTACATCACCACCGCCGTGCTGGCGGCCTTCGTCACCAGTCACTACGTCTTCCGCTGGCGCACGGCGATGAACGACTACTACGTCGACAACTGGCATCGCCTGCGCCACATCGAGGGCGCCTCGCAGCGCATCCAGGAAGACACGCAGCGCTTTGCCCAGACCCTGGAACAGCTGGGCGCGAGCCTGATCGACGCGCTGATGACCCTGATCGCGTTCCTGCCGATCCTGTGGGTGCTGTCCGCCCACGTGAAGGAGCTGCCGCTGATCGGCGAGGTGCCGCAGGCGCTGGTCTTCGTCGCCGTCATCTGGGCGGCGCTCGGCACCGCCCTCCTGATGGTTGCGGGCATCCGCCTGCCGGGGCTCGAGTTCCGCAACCAGCGCGTCGAGGCCGCCTATCGCAAGGAGCTGGTGCTGGGCGAGGACGACGCCGGCCGCGCGCAGCCGCCGACGCTTCAAGAGCTGTTCCGGAACGTGCGGGCAAACTACTTCCGTCTGTATTTCAACTTCCTCTACTTCAACGTCGTCCGTTACGGCTACCTGCAGGCTAGCGTCCTCGTGCCCTACATCGCGCTCGCGCCTTCCATCGTGGCCGGCGGCATGACGCTGGGCGTCATGCAGCAGATCATCCGCGCCTTCGGCCGGGTCGAGGGATCGTTCCAGTACCTCGTCAGGTCGTGGACGACGATCGTGTCGCTGATCTCGATCTACAAGCGGCTGCGGGCCTTCGAGGCGCTGATGCGGGACGAGCCTCTGGGCGCCATCGAGGCCGAAGTCGTCCCCCAGCAACCTTAGACCACAACCGCAAAGCAAAGGCCGGCACACCATGAAGGCTGCCTACATAGAAAAATTCGGCGGACCGGAGGTCCTGAAATACGGCGATTTGCCCGATCCCTCGCCCGAGCCGGGCCAGATCGTAGTCGATACCTTTGCCGCGAGCGTCAACGGCGCCGACTGGAAGGTGTGCGCCGGCGACTATGCCCAGCCGGGCTTCCCGGTGATCCTGGGCCGGGACTTCTCCGGCGTGGTCAGCGCCGTCGGCGTGGACGTCAGGGATTTGAAGGTCGGCGACGAGGTGTTCGGCGTCCTCGAAGCCGGACGCGACGGGACCTATTGCGAGAAGATCGCGATCGGCGCCGCCGTCGTCGCCAAGAAGCCCCCCGCCCTGTCGCACGTCGACGCGACGGCGCTGGCGCTGATCGGGCTCACGGCGATCCGTGCGGTCGAAGACACGCTGAAGCTCAAATCCGGCGAGACCATCCTGATCCAGGGCGGCGCGGGCGGCGTCGCGAGCTTCGCCATCCAGCTCGCCAGGCATCTCGGCGCGCGCGTCATCACCACGGCCAGCGCCGGCAACCTCGACTATGTGCGCGGGCTCGGCGCCGATCAGGCGATCGACTACAACGCGACCGACTTCCGGAAGGTCGTGAGCAACGTCGACGCGGTGTTCGACACCGTGGGCGGCGACGTCGCGATGCAGTCCTTCGCAGTCCTGAAACCCGGCGGACGGGCGGCCTTCATCGCCTCGGGCACCCAGGCGCCCAAGCCCGACCGCGGCAACGTCGCATCCCTGCGGCCGGCGGTCGGCCGCGACCGGCCGGCGCTCGAGCGCATCGCCGAGCTCCATCGGACGGGCGCCGTCCGCCCGCCCCCGGTCAGGCTCTTCAAGCTGGCCGACGCCGCGGAAGCCGTGGGCATCAGCAAGGCGCGCCATCTCAAAGGCAAGCTGGTATTCAAGGTGCGATGAGCGCCCCTCACCCGCTTGGTGCCGCGCACATCGACCAGTTGATCGCGACGCCGCATCCCGCTCTGCTCCGCAGCGTCCAGTGATGGCGGCCCGGTGGATTGGCTGATCGACTCCGTGCTGTCGGCGCAACGCCAGCTACAGGGTCTGCTCGCCGGCCACATGCTCGATCTGTTCGCTTCCGTCGACCGCTTTGCGATGGGCATGGCGCTCGCGGCGGCCCTCGGCCTCATTCATGCGCTCACGCCCGGACACGGCAAGTCCGTGATCTTCTCGCATTTCCTCGGCCGGTCGGCTGGCGTGCCGGCGGGCCTGCGGGTCGCCGCCATGGCCGCGACGACGCACGGCACGATCGCGGTCCTGCTGGTCCTTGCGGCGGGGCGGGTCATCAGCCCGCTCGGACGGCCGGTTGGCGCCGCTGCGTGGCTGGAAGTCACCGCCGGGGCGATCGTGGCTGCGGTGGGCGTGGTCTATGTCGTGCTGTCCCTGCGCGGGCTGCGGTACGCCAGCGGCCATGCCCACGGACCGAAGGCCTCGCGGCCGCTGCTGGCGGTGGCCATGGGTCTGCTGCCCTGTCCGCTCACCATCATCGTGGTCGGCACGGCGGTGGCGCGCGGCGCGACCACCGCCGGTATCGCGCTGGCGGTCGGCATCAGCATCGGCGCCGCCGTCACCATCGGCTGCTTCGGCCTGCTGGGCATGGCCTTGCGTCGCGGCGGCATCGCCCTGGCCGGCTCCAGGATACGGCACCTGATGAAGGTGCTGGGTTTCCTCGAACTCACGACGTCGCTGCTGATCCTGGGGCTCGGTCTCGGCATGCTGACGGCGAGCCTCGACCGCCTGTGTTAGCCGCCGGCCGCGCGCTGGGCGGCGACATAGCGAGGTCGATGCTTCCGGCGCCGGCAAGTCGCGTGGCTGAAGATGCAGCCCCTCATCCGTTGGGGGGCACCTTGATTCGTCTGGCGATGAAAGTCGTCAGCGCCGGCGCCAGCAGCAGGACGGCGATCATGCGGACCGTCTGCATCGCCATCACGAAGGAGACGTCGCAGTCGGTCGAGGCGGCGATGATGGCGATCGAATCGGAGCCGCCGGGGCTGGTCGCGAGGTAGGCGGTGAGCGGATCGACGTCCGCAACAAGGACGAAAAGTGCTGCGATGCCGCCGCAGATCGCGATCAGGATCAGGGTGCAGGCGACGATGCGCGGCAGGGCGCGCGCGGCATGGACCAGCAGCGGCCGCGTGAAGCGGAGGCCGATGTTCCAGCCGACCAGCGCGTAGCTTGCCGCCAGCAGCCAGGCCGGCAGCTCGATCGTCATCCAGCCGAGATGGGCGAGGACGATGCCGGCGACCATCGGCACCAGGAAGGCGCCGGCGGGAATGCGGGCCACCCAGGCGATCGCGGGGCCCACGATGGCGAGCGCCAGCGTCTCGGCGAGCGGCAACGCGTGGACCTCGGGGAACCACACGATCGCCGCCGCGCCGTAGGACGAACTCACGCCGAACAGCCGCGCCACCAGGGCCGCGATCCCCGCCACCAGGAAGATCCGGAGATACTGCATCAGCGCCACCAGCCTGATGTCGGCGCCGTAGGCCTCGGCCATGAAGGTCATGACCGAGGCGGCGCCCGGGCTGATGCCCCACAGCGCCGTGGTGCCGGGCAGCATCTGCCAACGCGTCATCAGCCAGCCGAGCCCGCAGCTCGCGACCAGCACGGACACGACGCCGGTCGTGAACAGCACCCAGTGGCCCAGGATGTCGCCCACGATCGAGAGCGGCACCATCTTGGCGATCAGGCAGCCCACGATGCCCTGGGCGACGGCGAAAATGGACACCGGGAACCGCACCTGGCCGCCCCACGAGGCGAAGACGATGCCGGCCAGCAGCGGCCCCAGCATCAGGGCGGCCGGCACGTGCAACCACAGCAGCAGCGCCGTCACCGGCACCGTGAGCGCGATCAGGAGCGGCCAGGCCATCCGTGCGAGCATGAGCGAGCTAGAAGCTCGCGTTCCAGAAGATCAAGCTCATTTGGACCGCGAGCTTCTAGCTCGCTCATGGGGCGAAGACTGCGTTGAGGAAGACATGATCAGGCTACGAACTCCTCCGCCTCGCCGTTCATGGCGCGGATCGTGGCCATCAATTCGGTGGCGGCCGTGGCCAGCCGTGCATCATCCGTGCCGCGCAGCACCAGCGAGACGCTGGGCTTGCCGCCCCGGAAGGCGGGATAGCTGCCGATGTCGAGGTCGTCGTAGCGCTTCTGCAGCGCGCCCAGCGGCTCGGCGATGATGCCCTCGGGCAGGTTGGTGCGCACGGTGCGCGACAGCACGGGCGTGCCGCCGACCAGCCGGTGCTTCATCGACTGGAACATCGCCTCGGCGACCTTGGGAATGCCGGCGAAGGTATAGACGTTCTCCATCTGGAAGCCCGGCGCCACCGAGACCGGGTTGTCGACCAGGATGCCGCCATGCGGCACCCGCGCCATGCGCCGGCGGGCCGGC
>Ga0155465_1219_pt1 | contig 31140 bp, 29 predicted proteins | sample RifCSPhighO2_12_FD_107123 | JGI IMG/M metagenome (GOLD analysis project Ga0155465, IMG submission 107123) | Alphaproteobacteria bacterium RIFCSPHIGHO2_12_FULL_66_14 | reverse complement strand
TCGGCAGCGGCCGGTAGTTGGGGCTGAGAAGGCGACCGTCGCCGGTGGGCCCCACCGGCGGGTCGAAGGTGGCGGCGCCAAGATGCTCGCTCGACACGAACGAGGCCATGTTCTCCAGCATCGGCACGTCGATCGCCTCGCCCTTGCCGGTCTTCTCGCGGCGGTAGAGGGCGAAGCCGATGCATTGGGCGGCAATGAGACCGCTGGTGTGGTCGCTCATCACCATCGGCACGAAGCGTGGCTCGCCGGTGGCGCGGGCGATCGTGCCGGCGACACCGGACAGGCTCTGCACGATCGGGTCGTAGGCGGGGCGGTTGTAGTAACGGCCGCCGCGGCCGAAGGCCAGGATCGAGCAGTGGATGAGCCTGGGATTGAGCCTAGCGAGGCTCTTGTGGTCGAGCCCGGCGCGGCTGAGCGCCTCGGGCCGGACGTTGCTCACGAACACGTCGGCCTTGGCGATCAGCCGCAGCAGCGCCGCGTGGCCGTCCTTGTTCTTGAGGTCGAGCACGATCGAGCGCTTGTTGCGGTTGAAGTTGATGAACTTGCCCGACATGCCGGGGTTGCGACTGCCCTCGGCCATGGTGCGCAGCAGGTCGCCGCCCGGCGCCTCGACTTTGATCACGTCGGCGCCGTAGTCGGCGAGGGTGCGGGTGCAGATCGGGCCGACGACGACGGTGGTGAGGTCGATGACGCGCACGCCGTCGAGAGGACCGCTCATCGGGCGAACTCCAGGTCCATCTCGCCGCACAGCACGCCGTTCTTGTCGGCCGCCCAGATTTTCAGCCGGCCGTCCTTCTGTGCCTCGCCGCGGACCTCGATCAGGTCGCCGACCCAGAGCGGATGGACGAGGCGGGCGGTGTAGCCGGTGAGGGCGCCCTTGGCATGCCTGAGGGCGGCGTCGACCATCAGGTGCATGGAGAGGCCGCCGTTGGAGACCAGCGCCGGGTAGCCCTCTTCGCTCCGCGTATAATCGCCGTCGTAATGGATGCGATGGGCGTTCCAGGTGAGCGCGGAGTAGCGGAAGTTAAGCGCGTTGGTGAGGGCGGTGGTGTCGCTCCAGACCTGGTCGGTGCATGCCTGGGTGGCCACCGTGGCCGTGGTCTTCTGGCCAGGCGGGACGGCGGGTCGGTAGATCGCGTCGAAATCGTCGATCGCCAGCACCTTGCCGTGCTGCTCGATGGTGTGGCGCATGGTGAGCACGAAGATGTCGCCGGAGCGGCCGGTCTTGGGGACGATGTTGGCGACCTCCGCCTTCTTCACCGCGGGTTCGCCGGCGCGCAGGTTGCCCATGACCTTGACCCTGCGGCCGGCGCCCATGCGGCGCGGCATCGGGATCGGCGGCAGCACGATGCCCTTGTTGGGATGGCCATCGGGGCCGATGTCGCTCTGGCGAACCGTCTCGGCAAAGAAGATCCCGAACCAGTGCGGCGGCAATTCGGTGCCGGGCACGAAGCCCTCGGGGTCCATGTCGAAGGCGCCGGCGGCGCGGCGCACCGCCATCATGCCGATGTCGTCCTCGACCACCCGCACGCGCCCGATCCAGGGGCGCAGTTCGTCCATCGCCTCGTCCATCCAGCCCGTCATGTCCCGTTCCCTCGATTGTGCGGGCGGCATCCTCCAACAAAAGAAGGGCCCGCAACAGCGGGCCCTTCCATTGTCCGAAAGTCCGGAAAGATCGATCAGATCGAGTAGTACATCTTGTACTCGACCGGGGCCGGCTGGTGTTCCCAGTTGTAGACCTCTTCCCACTTGAGTTCCATGTAGGCGTCGATCTGGTCGTCGGTGAACACCCCGCCTTTGGTGAGGAACGAGCGGTCGGCGTCGAGGCAGTTCAGCGCCTCGCGCAGCGAGCCCGCGACGGTCGGAACCTTGGAGAGTTCCTCCGGCGGCAGGTCGTAGAGGTTCTTGTCCATCGGGTCGCCGGGATGGATCTTGTTGTTGATGCCGTCGATGCCGGCCATCAACATCGCCGCGAAGGCGAGATAGGGGTTGGCCGACGGATCGGGGAAGCGGACTTCGACGCGCTTGCCCTTCGGCGAGGCCGAGTAGGGGATGCGGCACGAGGCCGAGCGGTTGCGCGAGGAGTAGGCCAGCAGCACCGGCGCCTCGAAGCCCGGGATCACGCGCTTGTAGGAGTTGGTGCTGGCGTTGCAGAAGGCGTTCAGCGCCTTGGCGTGCTTGATGATGCCGCCGATGTAGTAGAGGGCCGTCTCCGACAGGTCGGCATAGCCCGAGCCGGCGAACAGCGGCTTGTTGTCCTTCCAGATCGACTGGTGGGTGTGCATGCCCGAGCCGTTGTCGCCGTAGATCGGCTTCGGCATGAAGGTCAGCGTCTTGCCGTAGCTGTGGGCGACATTGTGCAGGGTGTACTTGTATTTCTGCACGTTGTCGGCGGTCTTCACCAGGGTGTCGAAGCGGAAGCCGAGCTCGTTCTGTGCCGGCGCCACCTCGTGGTGGTGGATTTCCATGACGATGCCCATGTCGGTGCAGACCGACATCATCTCGGCGCGCAGGTCATTGTGCGAGTCGACCGGCTGGACGGGGAAGTAGCCGCCCTTGACGCCGGGGCGGTGAGCCATGTTGCCGCCTTCGAACTCGGCGCCCGAGTTCCACGGCGATTCGCTCGAGGTGACCTTATAGAAGCTGCCCTGCATCTGGACGTCGAAACGGACGTCGTCGAACACGAAAAACTCGAGTTCGGGGCCGAACACGGCGGTGTCGCCGACGCCGGAGGACTTCAGGAAGGCCTCGGCGCGCTTGGCAGTCGACCGCGGGCAACGGGCGTAGAGTTGGCCGGTCGAGGGCTCGACGACGTCGCAATTGATGATGAGCGTCGTCTGCGCAGCGAAGGGATCGAGCACGGCGGTGGTGGTGTCTGGCATCAGGATCATGTCGGACTCGTTGATCGCCTTCCAGCCGGCGATCGACGAACCGTCGAACATCACGCCGTCGACGAACGTACCTTCATCGGTGGCCGAGGCCATACGGGCCGTATGCTGCCACTTGCCGCGAGGATCGGTGAAGCGGAAGTCAACGAACTTGACGTCCTTTTCCTTGATCAACGCGAGAACCTGTTTGGCGTCCATTTGTCGTACGTCCCTCTCTTGTGGTTGACAGTGCTCCACGCCCGTCGGCGTTGCTCATACGGCGGCGTCCCCGCGTTCGCCAGTACGAATTCGGATCGCGTCCTCGATGCTCGACACGAAAATCTTGCCGTCACCAATGCGGCCCGTATGGGCCGAACTGCGGATCGCCTCGACGGCCTTTTCGACCATTTCGTCCTCGATGATCAGCTCGATCTTCACTTTCGGGAGAAAGTCGACGACGTATTCAGCGCCGCGGTAGAGTTCGGTGTGTCCCTTCTGGCGTCCGAAGCCCTTGGCCTCGAGGACGGTGATACCTTTCAGTCCGATCTGATTGAGCGCGTCCTTCACCTCGTCGAGTTTGAAGGGCTTGATGATCGCCTCGATCTTCTTCATTTGGTTGAGACACTCCACACACGAACACCGGTGCCGCCGGTCGGGGCGGCCCGTCTGGAAAGTTTTGCAGCATTTTTCATGCCAGAGTTACCCACATGGATCGTGGCCGAAAGCAACAAATCTGATCATGAATGGAGCTGAGAGTCTAATATATAGGCAGATGTTTGCCTAAAATACGATCTCTTGAGGGTTGCTCGATGAAGTCCGCAAACTTGTTGATGTCCAGTCTCGGAACGACTGTTTTCGAGGTGATGTCAGCCCTCGCCCGGGAACACCAGTCTGTCAATCTCGGTCAAGGCTTTCCCGACGACAAGGGACCGCAAGAAGTCCGTGCCGCCGCAGCCGAATACCTGATGAACGGTCACAACCAATACCCGCCGATGATGGGCATCCCGGAGCTGCGCCAGGCGGTGGCGGAGCACGCGAGGCGTTTCCAGGGGTTGTCCGTCGACTGGCAAACCGAAGTGCTGGTGACATCGGGCGCGACCGAGGCGCTGGGCGACTGCCTGCTGGGGCTGATAGAGCCCGGCGACGAGGTCGTGCTGATCGAACCGCTCTACGACTCGTATCTTCCGATGGTGCGGCGGGCGGGGGGCGTCCCGAAGCTGGTGCGCCTCGAGCCACCGACGTGGCGGCTGCCGCACGAGGAACTGGCGGCGGCGTTCAGCGACCGGACCAAACTCATCCTGTTCAACACGCCGATGAACCCGTGCTCCAAGGTTTTTGACCGCGACGAGCTGGATTTCATCGCTACCCTTTGTCTCAAGCATGACGCCTACGCCGTCTGCGACGAAGTCTATGAGCACATCATTTTCGACAATCGGCGCCATGTGTCGATCATGACCCTGCCAGACATGCGCACGCGGACCGTCCGGATCGGCTCGGCAGGCAAGAGCTTCAGCCTGACGGGGTGGAAAGTAGGCTACATCACCGCCGCGCCGGAACTCATGAAGACGATCGCGAAGACCCATCAGTTCATGACGTTTACCACGCCTCCCAACCTGCAATGGGGCGCGGCTACGGGGCTGCGCCTTGCGGATGACTACTATTCGACCCTCGCGGGGGACATGCAGCGCAAGCGTGATCGTCTCGCAAACGCCCTGACCGACATCGGCTTCGACGTCCTGCCGGCCCACGGCACTTATTTCGTGACGACCGACTTCCGGCCGCTCGGCTTCAACGGCACGGATGACGACTTCTGCCGGCACATCACCGTCGAGGCAGGGGTAACAGCGGTGCCTGTCAGTGCCTTCTACGACGAGCCCGTGCGGGCGCCCCGGCATTTCGCCAGGTTCTGTTTTTGCAAGCACGACGAAACCCTGGATAGCGCGGTTGACCGGCTGGGGCGGCACTTCCGACGATAAGCTCAAGGTGCCGGCTGCCTGGCGACTTTCGTTACAATTCCCCCCTGCCGGGTGGGTTTCATGAGGCGTATACTCTTCTCACGGAGAGTGATGACTTCGGGCGTTATTCGTAAAGCGACCAACAAATGGGCGGTCATGTCGAACCTGCTGTCGGCGTGAGACTAGGCGAGTCTGCTTTGTCGCCTCGAATTTCCGCCAAACCTCCTCGGATCGATGGTCGCCGTCTGCGCAGCGAGCGGACCAAGCAGTTGATCATGGAAGCGTTTCTGGCCCTGCTGCGGGAGAGTTCGACGATGCCGACCGCAGCGCAGATCGCCGAGCGCGCTGGCTACTCGGTTCGCTCCATATTCGAGCGGTTTCCGGACCTCAATGCATTGCGGGTAGCGACGGTTGATTACCAGCTCGCCCAAGCGGCCGCCCTGGCGCCGCCACGCCACGTAGATGGCGATCGACAGACCCGGATCAGGTCGCAAGTCGAGACCAGGGCGGGCACTTGTGAGCGCGGCATTGCGCTGTGGCGCGTCTTTCTTTTCCTGGTCGACGAGTCGGAGGAGCTCAAGCTCCGCCTTGACGTCGCGCGGCAACGAACCATCGACCGCTTCGAGATCATGTACCGGCCTGAGCTTTCCACGCTTGGGGATAGGGAGCGCAAATATCTTCTGATCGCGCTGGAGGCGCTCACCGACATCGAAAGCTGGGCGCGGATGCGCGAGATGCACGGCATGTCCTTCGAAGAAAGTTGCGCTGTCTGGATCCGTGCCATAGACCGCATGCTTCCGGCGACGCCGCCGAACCAGACGTAGCCGAGGCTGCCTTGGTCAAAGCTTCTGCGTCCAGGCCCGCACGAGTTGACGGTCGTCGCATGCGCAGCGAGCGGACAAAGCAGTTGATCATTGAATCCTACCTCGCTCTGGCGGGAGAGGAATCGCCGGCGCTGCCGACCGCGGCCAAGGTCGCCGAGCGGGCAGGCTATTCCGTGCGGTCGGTGTTCGAGCGGTTTCCCGATCTTCATCGCCTTCAGGTCGCGGCCGCCGACTATGCCATTGCTCAGGTGGTGGCAATGGCGGCGCCCCGCGATGCCGGCGGCGATCGCATGACACGCATCCAGTCCCACGTCGGCGTACGGGTACGCGCCTCGGAACGCTGGCTGCCGCTATGGCGGGCACTGATCGCCAACCAAGGAGGGTCGGAGGAACTCCAGGCGCGCGCGCGCGCGATGCGCGAGCGCGTTATTTCCCTCATGGAGCATATGTACGCCCCCGAGCTGTCGACACTTTCGGACGTGGCGCGACGGCACACACTGGTCGCCCTCGAAGCGATCGTGGATGTCGAAAGCTGGGCCCGCATGCGGGAGCAGTTTGGCCTGTCCGTTGACGAAGCTTGTGCAGTCTGGGTGCAAGCAGTGGATCGCCTGCTTCCGCCGACGCCCTGAACGGCTCGGTTCCACGCTGCAATCGTTACAATTTGCGGTCATATTGAAGGTAGCAAGGCGCGTAACGTCCAAGTTTGCTTCATGGCAACGCCCTGATTCCGGCAGGGTCAGCATGATTGATCGAGCCGGCCTGTCGTTGATTTGATCCACGAAATGAAGGCACCTTGAAAGAGCCATCGTCTCCCAAGCGCGCCCGGACCGACGGCCGACGGCTGCGCAGTGCGCGCACCAGGCAATTGGTGATCGAGGCGTATCTGGCGCTTCTGCGCGAGAACCCGACTATCCCGACAGCTGCCCAAATCGCCGACCGTGCCGGCTATTCCGTTCGCTCCGTCTTCGAGCGATTTCCCGACCTTCACACCTTGCGTGTTGCAGCAACAGACTATGCGTTTGGCCAGGCCAGCGATCAAACTTGGACAACAGGCCCCGATGGCGACCGGCAGGCCAGACTCGGAATTCATGTCGAGAGGCGAGCGCAGGTCTGCGAACAGTGGTTGCCTCTGTGGCGAGCTCTCAACGTCAACAAGGGTGCGTCGAAGGATCTTCAGGACAGGATCGACCTGATACGCAAGGCCATCGTCGCAAGAATTGAAGTGATGTACGGCCCCGAACTTTCTACGCTCTCGGACAAGCCGCGCCGGCAAACCGTTCTGGCGATCGAAGCCTTGGTCGATTTCGAGAGCTGGGCGCGGATGCGCGACTTCTTCGGACTGTCGTTCGAAGAAGGGTGTGCGGTCTGGATCCGGGCCATCGATAGCCTTTTGCCGCCGACTCCGGCGGATTCTTGACGCTCCGGCCGGCGGAGCGTAGGAAGGCGCGCTTCGTTGGGGGCGATCCACGATGGCGGCCGTAGCTCAGTTGGTTAGAGCGCCAGATTGTGATTCTGGATGTCGCCGGTTCAATTCCGGTCGGCCGCCCCAATCGCTCATGCTTCATGCCCACTAAGGCGCTGTCGCGGGATCTGGCTCCCTCCGACAATCTGGTTCTCCTGAATTGTGCGGAGATGGCGATGGCCGACGCCGCCACCATCGCCGGCGGCGTGTCCGGGGCCGATCTCATGGAGGCGGCCGGGCGGGCGGTGGCGGACGCCGTGCTCGAGCGCCATCTGCCGCGGCCGGTCGTCGTCCTGTGTGGCCCGGGAAACAATGGTGGCGACGGTTTCGTGGCGGCACGTCACCTCCATGCCGCCGGCTGGCCGGTTCGTGTGGCCCTGCTCGGTGATCGTGACGCCTTGCACGGCGATGCCGCCTCGGCGTCGCGAGCGTGGAAGGGGCCCGTGGAGGCTCCGAGCCTTGGCCTGCTCGACGGCCATCCGCTGGTGATCGACGCCCTGTTCGGTGCCGGTCTCGGCCGCCCGATCGATGGCATCGCAGGCGACCTGATCGACCGGATGAACACCGAGGCCCTGCATGTCGTGTCAGTCGACGTGCCGAGCGGCCTGCATGGCGACAGCGGCGAGGTGATGGGTCGCGCGCCGACGGCAGAGTGCACGGTCACCTTTTTCCGTGCCAAACCCGGCCACTACTCGGTCGAAGGGCTTCGGCACTGCGGCGTCCTCAAGGTAGTCGACATCGGCATCGACCGTTCCGTGTTGAAGGCGATTGGGCCGCAACTTTGGCTGAATGCCCCCGGGCTGTGGCAGGTGCATTTGCGTCGCGACGATCCCGGGACGCACAAGTATGTGCGCGGCCACTTGACCGTCCTGGGCGGCGCGATTGCCACCGGTGCGGCGAGGCTTGCGGCCCTGGCTGGCCGCCGGGCCGGGGCAGGGCTTGTAACTATAGCCACGCCGCGGGCGTCAATGGCCATCTACCAGATGGCCGAGCCCGGCAACCTGATCGCTGAAGTAGAAGATGGCGAGGACTTCGCGCGCCTGTTGGTCGATGGGCGGCGGAATGCGATCCTCATCGGCCCGGGCTCCGCTGTCGATGAACGGACCCGCGGTTCGGTCCTGGCCGGGCTGGCCACCGGTCGCCCGGCGGTGCTCGACGCCGACGCGATTACAGCCTTCGTTGGGAATCCAGCGGGCCTGTTTACCGCGATCAGAGGGCCGGTCCTGCTGACGCCGCACGAAGGCGAATTTCGCCGCCTGTTTCCCGACCTTTCGGCAGTCCCAGGCAAGGTTGAGCGGACTCGTCGCGCAGCCCGGCAGAGCGGTGCAACCGTCCTGCTGAAGGGCCCGGATACGGTGGTCGCGGCTCCCGACGGCCGTGCGGTCATCAACGTTCATGCGCCGGTGACCCTGGCAACGGCAGGTTCGGGTGACGTCCTTGCTGGGATCGCAGGCGGGTTGATCGCCCAGGGCCTGTCGCCGCTGGCGGCAGGTGCGGCGGCGGCCTGGCTCCATGGTGACTGTGCCTTCCGCTTCGAGCGACCGGGCCTGATCGCCGAGGACTTGATTGCCCGTATTCCAGAGGCGCTCTCGGCGGTAATCCTAGGCGATCCGGACGGGCATCAAGGCCGCTGAATTGACCGCTTGGCGGGCGCGGGCTAAGAGGCCCGCGATTCGCCCTCGAGGCGCGCCCCGATGGCCCTCGACGGCAATGGGGCAGATGTCGGGCGGGCGTGGTGGAATTGGTAGACACGCGAGATTTAGGTTCTCGTGCCGCAAGGCGTGGGGGTTCAAGTCCCTTCGCCCGCACCAGACGGAAGTGGAAGTGAGAAAATGCAAGTGACGGAACTTTCGGCCGAAGGGCTGAAGCGGCAATTCAAGATCATCGTGCCTGCGGGCGACCTGTCGGCCAAAGTCGACGAGCGCCTGGCCGAACTGGCCCAGACGGCGACGCTCCCGGGCTTCCGGCCAGGCAAGGTGCCGGTTGGTCTGCTCAAGAAGCAGTACGGGCAGGCGTTGTATGGCGAGGCTCTGGAGCAGGCCGTCAACTCGAGCACGGCCAAAGCTATCGAGGATCGCGGCTTGAAGCCCGCGCTGCAGCCGCGCGTGGATCTGAAGCAGCTCGAGGAAGGCAAGGACGTCGAATTCGAGGTCGCCATCGAAGTGCTGCCGGAGATCGGCAAGCTCGATTTCTCCGGCGTTGAACTCGAGCGACTGAAGGCCAGCGTCCCTGATAAGGACGTTGACGAGGCCATCGAGCGGATCGCCAAGGCGAACCGCGAGCAGAAGCCGATCGAACCACCGCGTCCGGCACAGAAGGGCGATTCGATCAAGCTCGACTTCGTGGGCTCGGTCGACGGCAAGGAGTTCCCGGGTGGCGCGGCCACCGACTACGCGCTCGAACTCGGCTCCGGCTCGTTCATTCCGGGCTTCGAGGATCAACTCACCGGCGCCGAGGTTGGCAAGGTGATTGACGTCAAGGTGACGTTCCCGGCCGACTACGGTGCGGCAGAACTCGCCGGCAAGGACGCAATCTTCAAGTGCACGATCAAGGAACTCCACGAGTTCGTCGACAAGCCGGCTGACGACGAGCTGGCGAAGAAGAACAACTTCGAGAACCTGGAGGCGATGCGCAAGGCGGTGGCCGACCGGATCGGTCAGGACTACAGCCAGATCTCGCGTTCGATGATCAAGCGCAACCTGCTCGACAAGCTCGCCGACCTCCACAGGTTCCCGGTTCCCGAGGGGCTGATCGAGGGCGAGTTCAACGCCATCTGGCAGCGCATCGAGGAAGCCAAGAAGAACGGCCAGAAGCTCGAGGACGATGAAGAGAAGATGCGCAAGGAGTATCGCGAGATCGCCGAGCGCCGCGTCCGACTCGGCTTGCTTCTGGCCGATGTCGGGCGATCCAACAGCATCGATGTCACGCCCGAGGAGCTGAACCAGGCCGTGATGCGCGAAGCCATGCGCTATCCCGGCCAGGAGAGACAGGTCCTCGAATTCTACGGCAAGAACGCCGAACTGAAGGATCAGCTTCGCGCGCCGATCTTCGAGGAAAAGACGGTCGACTTCATCCTGGAACTGGCGAAGGTCTCGGAGAAGTCGGTTACCCCCGAGGAACTGCTCAAGGCAGCCCGCGAGGCGGAAGAAGACAAGCCTGCCGATACGGCGCCGTCCGCGGCGCCTTAGGCGGCGAATTGATCCAGAGTCGGCGGCCTTGAAGAGGGCCACCGGCGCTGCCACTTTGAATACGACAGTCACCAAGGGGGCCCCGCGATGAGTCGCGACCGCGATCCGCTGGAAATATACAATAACTACTACGTGCCGATGGTCGTCGAGCAATCGGCGCGCGGCGAGCGTGGCTACGACATCTGGTCGAGACTGCTCAAGGAGCGCATTGTTTTCTTGAACGGTCCGGTCGAGGATCATGTGGCGGGCGTAATTTGCGCGCAGCTGCTCTATCTCGAGTCCGAGAATCCGACGAAGGATATTTCCTTCTATATCAACTCGCCGGGCGGCGTGGTGACTGCGGGCATGGCAATCTATGACACCATGCGATACATCCGGTCGCACATTTCGACCCTGGTTTATGGCCAGGCCGCCTCGATGGGCTCGCTGCTGCTTACGGCTGGCGAGAAGGGCAAGCGCTTCGCCCTGCCGAATGCCCGGATCATGATCCACCAGCCTTCGGGTGGCGCCCAGGGCCAGGCGACCGATATCGAGATCCACGCTCGGGAGATCCTGGCGACCCGATCGCGGCTAAACCAGATGTATGCCGACCACACGGGTAAGACGATCGACGTGATCGAACTGGCCATGGAACGCGACAAATTCTTCGCCCCACAGGAGGCGAAGGACTTCGGCCTGATCGACGATGTGCTGCAAAAGCGGCCTACGCCGACCATCCAGGCGGCTGCATCCTAGGAGGCAGCCGCGACCAATTGTTTGGAATTTGGCTGCCGACACACCATATTTTGATGTTGTAGCCGTCCTAGGGTCGCGTTTAACATAGTCTTGTGTGCGGGCTCGCAGTCAGCGGGCTCCCCAAGCGGAGGTGCGTTAACGACATGCCAGCCGCCAAATCCGGGGGCGACTCCCGCAATACCCTCTATTGCAGCTTCTGCGGCAAGAGCCAGCATGAGGTCCGAAAGCTCATTGCTGGGCCGACGGTGTTCATTTGCGACGAGTGCGTCGAGCTCTGCATGGACATCATCCGTGAAGAGAACAAGACGACTCTGGTCAAGTCCAAGGACGGCGTCCCGTCTCCCAAGGAGATCCGCCAGATCCTCGACGACTATGTGATTGGCCAGGACCAAGCCAAGCGCATCCTCGCGGTTGCAGTGCACAATCACTACAAGCGGCTAAGCCACGGCGGCAAGGCGAACGACGTCGAGATCGCCAAATCGAACATCATGCTGATCGGCCCGACCGGATGCGGCAAGACCCTGCTCGCCCAGACGCTGGCCCGCATGCTCGACGTGCCGTTCACCATGGCCGACGCCACGACGCTGACTGAAGCCGGCTACGTAGGCGAGGATGTCGAGAACATCATCCTGAAGCTGTTGCAGGCTGCTGACTACAACGTCGAGCGGGCGCAGCGTGGCATCGTCTATATCGACGAGGTCGACAAAATCAGCCGCAAGTCTGACAATCCCTCGATCACCCGCGATGTCTCAGGCGAGGGAGTGCAGCAGGCGTTGCTGAAGATCATGGAAGGCACCGTGGCCTCCGTGCCACCGCAGGGTGGGCGCAAGCATCCACAGCAGGAATTCCTGCAGGTCGACACGACGAACATCCTGTTCATCTGTGGCGGTGCATTCTCCGGCCTCGACAAGATCATCTCGATGCGCCGGCAGGGCACGTCGATCGGCTTCGGCGCTGAAGTACGCGGTCCCGAGGATCGGCGCACGGGCGAGATCCTGCGCGACCTCGAGCCGGAGGATTTGCTCCGGTACGGCCTCATCCCAGAGTTCGTGGGCCGCCTGCCGGTCGTGGCTACCTTGGAGGATTTGGACGAGAGCGCTCTGATCGAGATCCTGACTCGGCCGAAGAACGCGCTTCTGAAGCAGTACCAGCGCCTGTTCGATATGGAGAGCGTGAAGCTCAAGTTTACCGACGACGCCCTGCGGGCGGTCTCCCAGAAAGCAATCCTGCGCAAGACCGGCGCACGTGGTTTGCGCTCGATCATGGAGACGGTGCTTCTGGACACCATGTACGATTTGCCGTCGCTCGACGGCGTCGAGGAAGTCGTGATCAATCGCGAAGTCATAGAAGGGCGGGCCCAACCGCTCTATGTGCACGGTGAGCGCAAAGAGGGCATCGCTGCCGCGCCGGCCTGAGTTTTGCTGCGTCGGTGACATCCGTCGCCGGCAGTCCCCGACGGGCCTTGAACAACCCCCTGTTCAGGCCAATCTCTGCTGACGAGTGCGCGTCCATTTGCGCCGCTGTTCGCCCATCGTGGGGGCCGCGGCCAAGGGGCGGGTAGCTCTAACAGCGTACGTTGCGAGGCATCATGAACGCCCCCACTCAAGGAATCGTCTATCCGGTCCTGCCGTTGCGCGACATTGTCGTGTTCCCAGGCATGATCGTTCCCCTCTTTGTCGGTCGCGAAAAGAGCGTGAAGGCGCTCGAAGAGGTGATGAAGGATGACAAGCAGATCCTGCTGATCGCCCAGAAGAACGCCAGCCAGGATGATCCCGGTCCCGAGGACATCTATACCATCGGCACACTCGGCACGGTTCTGCAGTTGCTCAAGCTGCCTGACGACACCGTCAAGGTGCTGGTCGAGGGCGGGCGGCGTGTACGCATTACCGGCTACACCGATCGCACCGACTTCTTCGAAGCTCGGGCAATCGAGATGGAAGACGCTGTAGCCGATTCCGCCGAGTTGCAGGCGGCGGCCCGCACAGTGGTCTCCGAATTCGAGAACTACGTGAAGTTGAACAAGAAAGTGCCGCCGGAAGTCGTCGTCTCGATCAACAAGATCGAGGAGCCAGCCAAACTCGCTGACACGATTTCAGCGCACTTGGCGCTTAAGGTCGCCGAGAAGCAGCAACTGCTCGAGCTCGATTCCGTCTCCAAGCGGCTGGAGCGGATCCTTGGGTTGATGGAAGGCGAGATCGGCGTGTTGCAGGTCGAGAAGAAGATCCGCAACCGCGTAAAGCGTCAGATGGAGAAGACGCAGCGCGAGTACTATCTGAACGAGCAGATGAAGGCGATCCAGAAGGAGCTTGGCGAGACCGAGGACGGTCGCGACGAAGTCTCCGAGCTGGAGAAGCGCATCCGCAAGACGCGTCTGTCCAAGGAAGCGCGTGAAAAGGCCAATGCCGAGCTGAAGAAGCTCCGGACCATGAGTCCGATGTCGGCCGAGGCAACGGTGGTGCGCAACTACCTCGACTGGCTGCTCTCGATTCCTTGGCGCAAGCCGACCAAAATCATCAAGGACCTGAAGTACGCCGAAGAGATTCTCAACGCCGACCACCACGGCCTCGAGAAGGTCAAGGAGCGTATCCTCGAGTATCTTGCGGTCCAGCAGCGGGTCGACAAGATGAAGGGGCCGATCCTGTGCCTGGTCGGGCCTCCAGGTGTCGGCAAGACCTCGCTCGGCAAGTCGATTGCCAAGGCCACGGGGCGTAACTTCGTGCGCATGTCGCTGGGCGGCGTGCGGGACGAGGCCGAAATCCGCGGTCATCGCCGGACCTACATCGGCTCGTTGCCGGGCAAGGTCATCCAGAGCATGAAGAAGGCGAAGTCGTCGAACCCGCTTTTCCTGCTCGACGAGATCGACAAGCTCGGCGCAGACTTCCGCGGCGACCCGTCATCGGCGTTGCTCGAGGTCCTGGACCCCGAGCAGAACAGCTCGTTTAACGACCACTACCTCGAGGTCGACTACGACCTGTCGAACGTGATGTTCATCACCACGGCGAACTCCCTGCGCATGGCGCAGCCTCTGATGGATCGCATGGAGATCATCCGGTTGGCCGGCTACACGGAGGACGAAAAGGTCGCGATCGCGCGCAAGCACCTGATCCCAAAACAGATCGAGGCGAACGGGTTGCGGGCGGGCGAGATCGATATTCACGATGACGCTGTGCGCGATCTTGTGCGCTACTACACGCGCGAGGCCGGTGTCCGTAACCTCGAACGCGAGATCGCCAACCTTGCTCGCAAGTCGACCAAGGAAATCCTTATGAAGGGGGCGGCCAAGGTCAAGATCGGACGCAAGAATCTCGACAAGTACGCGGGAGTGCGACGGTTCCGCTACGGCGAAGCCGAACTCGAGGATCTCGTCGGCATCACGACGGGTCTGGCATGGACCGAGGTCGGCGGCGAACTGCTGCAGATCGAGGCGGTGCTGGTGCCGGGCCGCGGTCGCGTGACTGTCACCGGCAAGCTAGGCGACGTCATGCAGGAGTCGGTGCAGGCGGCCAACGCCTACGTCCGTTCGCGCGCGGCGGCGTTCGGCATCAAGCACAATATCTTCGAGAAGCGTGACATCCACGTGCACGTTCCCGAAGGCGCCACGCCCAAGGATGGCCCATCGGCGGGCGTCGGCATGATCACCTCGATCGTCTCAGCGCTGACCGGCGTCGCGGTCCGCAAGGATGTGGCCATGACCGGCGAGATCAGCTTGCGCGGGCGCGTACTGCCGATCGGCGGCCTCAAGGAGAAGCTGCTGGCGGCCTTGCGCGGCGGTCTCAAGACCGTGCTTATCCCCAAGGAGAACGAGCGCGATCTGCCGGAGATTCCCGACAACGTGAAGAAGGGCCTGGAGATCGTTCCGGTTTCGACCGTCGACGAGGTCCTCGCCAAGGCGCTGGTCCAGCCACTGGTTGCGATCGAATGGCCGAACGACCTGGAGGTGGTTGCCGCCAAGCCGGCGGATGGGACCGAAGCCATCCGGGCCCACTGAGCGCCCTCCCGAAGGCTACACGAAGCCCTGGCGCGATCCGGGGCTTCGTTGCGTTCGACCGCAACTTATGCGGGCTTGTGGCGGTCCGCCCTACAAAATATGGTATTCGACGTTGACGCCGTTTTCAGGCCGCCCTTACACTTGAGGCTGCCGGACCATGCAGAGGCTCGCCCGTGAACAAGCACGATCTGATCGCCGCCGTCGCCGCTTCGACCAACCTCTCCAAGACTGATGCTGCAAACGCAGTTGATGCTATTCTGACCGTCGTAACCAAGTCCTTGAAGAAGAAGGAAAAGGTCCTGTTGGTCGGCTTCGGCACGTTTCAAGTTTCCAAGCGCAAGGCCGGCGAAGGGCGAAATCCGCAGACTGGTGAGAAGATCAAGATTCCGGCAGCAAACGTGCCACGCTTCAAGGCGAGTAAGGCGCTCAAGGACGCGATCAACTAGAGCGTCCCTGTTCTCCATGCTAGGAGTAAAAACGTCGGGCGATTAGCTCAGTTGGTAGAGCATCTCGTTTACACCGAGGGGGTCGGCGGTTCGAGCCCGTCATCGCCCACCAGCGTTTCGCGAAGCGTCCGCGGCAGGGCGGAAAGCATTGAAATATCGGGCATTTACGCACCTCTTCGCGGCTGCGGTATGCTTGACACCCCATAGGTGGTCCTATATCTCTCCGCGCGCCGTTTGGGGCTATTGCGGGCGTAGTTCAGTTGGTTAGAACGCCGGCCTGTCACGCCGGAGGTCGCGGGTTCGAGTCCCGTCGCTCGCGCCAGCCCAAACACTGGCAGCCCACAAAACGGGGCGCAAGGGGTGGCGATGGAAGAGCTTCTTAGGGAATACCTTCCGATCCTGATCTTCCTCGGCTTGGCATTTGGCCTTACGAGCGCAATGCTCGGTGGGTCGTATCTCATCGCCCGCCAGAACCCCAATTCCGAGAAGCTTTCGCCGTTCGAGTGCGGCTTTGCGCCGTTCGACGATGCACGCGGCAAGTTCGACGTACGCTTCTACCTTGTCGCTATCCTGTTCATTATCTTCGATCTCGAAGTGGCCTTCCTCTTCCCGTGGGCAGTGACATTGGGCGATATCGGCCTGTTCGGTTTCTGGTCGATGATGCTGTTCCTGGGCGTGCTCACGGTCGGATTCATCTACGAGTGGCGCAAGGGAGCCCTGGAATGGGAGTAGTCACCCCGCCCAAGCCGGACGGCGCCGCCGAAGCCGCGCTGTCGCGCGCCTTGAACGACGAATTGGCCGACAAGGGCTTCGTCGTGGCTCAGTTCGACAAGCTGATTACCTGGGCGCGCACGGGTTCGATGTGGGGGCTGACCTTCGGCCTGGCTTGTTGCGGCGTCGAGATGATCCATGCCTGGATGAGCCGCTACGACCTCGATCGCTTTGGTTTTGCGCCGATGCCGAGTCCACGATCGGCCGATGTGATGATCGTGGCCGGCACGCTGACCAACAAGATGGCGCCGGCGCTGCGCAAGGTCTACGACCAGATGGCCGAACCGCGTTACGTGATTTCGATGGGCTCCTGCGCCAACGGTGGCGGCTACTATCACTACAGCTACTCCGTCGTGCGCGGCTGCGATCGCATCGTTCCGGTCGATATCTACGTGCCTGGCTGTCCACCGACCGCCGAGGCCCTGCTGTATGGAATCCTGCAACTCCAGAAGAAGATCCGTCGCACTGGAACGCTGGTGCGCTGATGGATCAGCCACTGAAGGAACTCGGCGACCATATCGTCCAGGCAAGTGCGGGCGCTGTGACGGCCTGCCATGTTCGCCTCGGCGAGCTGATGCTCGAGTGCGCACCGGACAAGTTGATTGCGTTGCTCATGTTCCTGCGCGACGACCCTAAGTGCCTGTTCAAGCAGTTGATCGATATCTGCGGTGTCGATTGGCCGGAGCGCGGGAAGCGCTTTGACGTCGTCTATAATTTGCTCAGCCTCAAGAACAACCAGCGGATCCGTATCAAGGTGGCGACCGACGAATCGACTCCGGTGCCGTCCGCCGCGCCGCTATACAGCGCCGCCGGCTGGTTCGAGCGTGAAACCTACGATCTCTACGGCGTGTGGTTTTCCGATCATCCGGACCTTCGGCGGATTCTCACCGACTACGGCTTCGAGGGCCACCCATTGCGCAAGGATTTCCCCCTTACCGGTTTTGTCGAGTTGCGCTGGGACGACATCCAGAAGCGTGTGGTCTACGAACCCGTGAAACTCACGCAGGAATTCCGCCGTTTCGACTTCCTCAGCCCGTGGGAAGGCGCACAGGTGTTGCCGGGTGACGAAAAGGCCCAACCAGCGGCCAAGACGAGCTGATATGTCCGACGTCGAGATCAAGACCCTGACGATGAACTTCGGGCCGCAGCACCCGGCAGCCCACGGCGTGCTGCGTCTGGTCGTCGAGATGGACGGCGAGATCGTCGAGCGCTGCGACCCCCATATCGGCCTGTTGCATCGCGGCACCGAGAAGCTGATCGAGTACAAGAGCTACCTGCAGGCGGTGCCGTACTTCGATCGGCTCGACTACGTGTCGCCGATGAACCAGGAGCACGCCTATGCACTGGCGGTCGAGAAGCTCCTGGGCATCACCGCGCCTGAGCGCGGCCAGTACATCCGCGTGCTGTTCTCCGAGATCACCCGCATCCTGAACCACCTGCTGAACGTCACGACGTTCGCCATGGATACCGGCGCGCTGACGCCGCCGCTGTGGGGCTTCGAGCAGCGCGAACTGCTGATGGAATATTACGAGCAGGTCAGCGGCTCGCGCATGCACGCGGCCTACTTCCGGCCGGGCGGCGTTCACCAGGATTTGCCCGACGGCATGCTCGATTCGATGGACGGCTGGATCAAACAGTTCATGCCGTTCCTCAAGGACATCGAGAAGCTGCTGAACGACAACCGCATCTTTCGCCAGCGCACCGTCGACATCGGGGTCGTGTCGGCTGCGCAGGCACTCGACTGGGGTTTCTCCGGGCCGCTGATTCGCGCCTCGGGCATCCCCTGGGACCTGCGCAAGTCGCAGCCCTACGACGTCTACGAACGCATGGATTTCGACATCCCGCTCGGCAAGACCGGCGACTGCTTCGCGCGTTACCTCGTGCGCATTGAGGAAATGTACCAGAGCGTGCGCATCATGGAGCAGTGCATCGCGGCGCTACGCAAGGTGGGCGGCCCGGTTCGGGTCGACGATCGCAAGCTGGCGCCGCCGCGACGCAGCGAAATGAAGGGCTCGATGGAGGCACTGATCCATCACTTCAAGCTCTACACCGAGGGCTACAAGGTGCCAGCCGGCGAGACCTACACCGCGGTCGAGGCGCCAAAGGGTGAGTTCGGCGTCTACCTCGTGTCCGACGGCACCAACAAACCCTATCGCTGCAAGATCCGGGCGCCGGGATTTCCGCATTTGCAGGCGCTCGAGATGATGACGAAAGGGCACCAACTCGCCGACATGTCGGCGAACATCGGCTCGCTCGACATCGTGTTCGGCGAGATCGACCGCTAGGAGACGACGAGATGGCGATGATCACCGCCGATCCGAAGGACGTGCCGCACGTCGAGCAGTTCGCCTTCACGCCGGAAACGTTGGCCAGGGCCCAGGAACTGATCTCGCATTATCCGCCGGGTCGCCAGGCCAGCGCGGTGATCGGCGTGCTCGATCTCGCGCAACGCCAGCAGGGTTGGCTGCCGCGTGTGGCAATGGACGCTGTGGCCAAGCTTCTCGATATGGCGCCGATCCGGGTCTACGAGATCGCCACTTTTTACACGATGTTCCAACTGAAGCCGCGCGGGAAGTACCTCCTGCAGGTCTGCACCACGACGCCGTGCTGGCTGCGCGGTTCGGAAGCGGTGATGAAGGCATGCCAGCATGCGGCCGACGGCGAGACTTTCAGCGTCCAGGAAGTCGAGTGTCTCGGCGGCTGCGTGAACGCGCCGGTCGTCCAGATCAATGACGATTTCTATGAGGATCTCGACGAGGCTTCGATTGCCAAGGTGCTCGATGCGTTCCGTCGCGGCGAGACGCCAAGGCCAGGCCCGCAGGTCGACCGACAGACGTCAGCGCCGGTCGGTGGTGCCACGACGCTGAAGAGCGAGTAGCGCGATGCTCGGCGACAAGGACCGCATTTTCACCAACCTCTACGGCGCCCACGATTGGCATCTGGCCGGCGCGCGCGCACGCGGCGCCTGGGACAATACCAAGGCGATCCTGGACAAGGGGCCCGACGCCATCATCGACGAGATGAAGAAGTCGGGTCTGCGCGGCCGCGGAGGCGCTGGATTCCCGACCGGTCTGAAATGGTCCTTCATGCCCAAGGAAGTGAAGGACCGTCCGCATTATCTGATCGTGAATGCCGACGAGTCCGAACCGGGCACCTGCAAGGATCGCGATATTCTGCGTCACGACCCGCATCTTTTCATCGAAGGTTGCCTGGTCGCGGGCTTCGCGATGCGGGCGAACGCCGGCTACATCTACGTGCGCGGCGAGTTCTACAACGAGGCCCAACACCTCATCACCGCCGTCCGTGAAGCCTATGAGGCTGGCCTGTTAGGCAAGAATGCCTGTGGCTCGGGCTGGGACTTCGACCTCTACGTCCACCGCGGTGCCGGCGCCTATATCTGCGGCGAGGAGACCGCACTGCTGGAGAGTCTCGAAGGAAAGAAGGGCATGCCGCGGCTGAAGCCGCCGTTCCCGGCGGGCTCGGGCCTCTATGGTTGCCCGTCGACAGTGAACAATGTCGAGTCGATCGCTGTGGCGCCCACCATCCTGCGCCGGGGCGCAACTTGGTTCGCGGGCATCGGCCGACCGAACAACACCGGCACCAAGCTGTTCTGCATCTCGGGTCACGTGAACAAGCCCTGCAACGTGGAAGAGGAAATGGGCATCCCGCTGCGCGAGCTGATCGACCGTCATGCCGGCGGCGTGCGCGGCGGCTGGGACAACCTCTTGGCGGTGATCCCGGGCGGAGCGTCGGTGCCGCTGTTGCCCAAGTCGATCTGCGACACCGTCCTGATGGATTTCGACTCGCTGCGCGACCAGAAGTCGGGCCTCGGCACAGCGGCGGTCATCGTCATGGACAAATCGACCGACGTCGTGAAGGCGATTGCGCGACTGAGCTACTTCTACAAGCACGAGAGCTGTGGCCAGTGCACGCCGTGCCGCGAGGGCACCGGCTGGATGTGGCGCGTGATGGAACGCATGGTGACGGGCAACGCGCGCCTCGAGGAGATCGATGCGCTCGAGGACGTCACGAAGCAGGTCGAAGGACACACGATCTGTGCGCTGGGCGACGCGGCGGCATGGCCGATCCAGGGCCTGATCCGCCATTTCCGGCCCGAGATGGAGCGCCGCATCCGCGCGCGCACCGAAAAGCTGGCGGCCGAGTAGGCGGGGCGGGGAGTACGCAATGCCCAAGGTGAAGATCGATGGCGTCGAGATCGAGGTGCCGGCCGGCATCACGGTCCTGCAGGCCTGTGAATTGGCGGGTATCGAGATCCCACGCTTCTGCTACCACGAACGGCTGTCGATCGCCGGCAATTGCCGCATGTGCCTGGTCGAAGTGAAGCCGGGGCCACCCAAGCCGCAGGCAAGCTGCGCGCTGCCCATTGCCGACAAGCAGGAGATCTTCACCCAGACGCCGATGGTCAAGAAAGCGCGTAACGGCGTGATGGAATTCCTGCTGATCAACCATCCGCTCGATTGTCCGATCTGCGACCAGGGCGGCGAGTGCGACCTGCAGGATCAGGCGATGGCCTATGGTTTCGACCGCAGCCGCTTCCACGAGAACAAGCGCGCGGTACCGGACAAGGAACTGGGTCCGCTGGTCAAAACGTCGATGAACCGTTGCATCCACTGCACGCGCTGCATCCGCTTCGCCACCGAGGTCGCGGGTGTCGAGGAGTTGGGTGCCACGGGCCGCGGCGAAAGCATGGAAGTCACGACCTACGTCGAGCATGCGCTCAGCACCGAGCTCGCGGGCAATCTGGTCGATCTTTGCCCAGTCGGCGCGCTGACCTCCAAGCCCTACGCCTTCGAGGCACGGTCGTGGGAGCTCAGCAAGACTGAGTCGGTCGACGTTATGGATGGCCTCGGTTCCAATATCCGTGTTGACACGCGCGGCGCGCAGGTGATGCGCGTGCTGCCGCGGCTCAATGACGACGTGAATGAAGAGTGGATTTCGGACAAGACCCGCCACGCCCTCGACGGCCTGCGCCACCAGCGTTTGGACCGACCCTATGTGCGCCGGGGCGGCAAGCTGGCTGAAGCGACTTGGGACCAGGCGTTCGCCGCGATCGAGGCCAAGCTGAAAGGCCTCGCCGGCAGCAAGGTGGCGGCGATCGCCGGCGACCAATGCGATGCCGAATCCATGGTGGCGCTCAAGGACCTGATGACGGCGCTGGGTTCGCCGAACATCGATTGCCGCCAGGATGGTGCCAAGCTCGATGCCGGACCACGCGCCAGCTACATCTTTAATCCGGGTGTCCGCGGCATCGACTCGGCCGACGCCATCCTGCTGATCGGCAGCAACCCGCGCTGGGAATCGCCGGTCCTGAATGCGCGGCTGCGCAAGCGCTACCTCTCGGGCCACTGCGCCATCGCCAGTGTCGGCCCCGCGGTAGACCACACCTATCCGGTCGAGCGGCTCGGCGCCGGTCCTGCGACGCTACGTGACCTTGTCGAAGGCAAGCTTGGATTCTTCGAGAAAATGAAGGTCGCGAAGCATCCGCTGATCATCGTCGGCATGGGTGCACTGACGCGCCAGGACGGCGCAGCTGTTCTGGCACTGGCTCGCGATCTCGCAGAGAAGGTGGATGCGATCCGAGCCGACTGGAACGGCTTTGCCGTGCTCCACACGGCGGCGGCGCGCGTTGGCGGTCTCGATCTTGGACTGGTGCCGGGCGAGGGCGGGCGCGACGTCGAGGGCATCCTGGCCGGTTGTGAGAAGCGCGAGATCGAGTTGGTATATCTCCTGGCGGCCGACGAGATAGACACCGCGCGGCTCGGCAAGGCTTTCGTGGTCTACCAAGGACACCACGGCGATGCTGGCGCACACCGCGCCGACGTCATCCTGCCGGGGGCTGCCTACACCGAGAAACCCGGAACTTATGTGAATACCGAAGGCCGTGTGCAGCTCGGTCAGCGGGCCGGCTACCCGCCAGGCGACGCCCGCGAGGATTGGGCGATCCTGCGCGCCCTTTCGGAGCGGCTGGGCAAGACCCTGCCTTACGATACGCTCGACCAGGTGCGCACCCGCCTTGGAGCGGTGAACAAGAGCTTCTCGGCACTCGACCAGCAGGCGGCCGGCGCCTGGGGGGGCTTTGGCCAGGAGGGTGCGTTGTCCGATGCGCCGTTCGTCTCGCCCATCGCCAACTTCTACATGACCTGTCCGATCAGCCGGGCATCCAAGACGATGGCCGAGTGCATGGCTTCGCGAGCGCATCTCATGGCGGCGGAGTAAGGCATGAGCGCCGATCTGATCCAGTTCTTCACGACCAACTGGTTGGGCCAGGCGATCGTCATCCTGGCCCAATGCCTTGCCGTCACGGTGCCGCTGTTGGTTTCCGTTGCCTACATGACCTACGTCGACCGCAAAGTCTGGGCATCCATCCAGCTCCGCCGCGGCCCCAATGTGGTCGGTCCGTTCGGATTGTTGCAGCCCTTCGCCGACGGCCTGAAGCTGGTCCTGAAGGAGACCATCATTCCTTCCAGCGCCAATGCCGTCCTGTTCGTCATCGCGCCGATGATCACCTTCATGACGGCGCTGGTGGCGTGGGCGGTGGTGCCATTCGACGACGGCTGGGTAATCGCCGACATCAATGTCGGCATTCTCTACCTGTTCGCGATCTCCTCACTCGGCGTCTATGGCATCATCATCGCTGGCTGGGCGTCGAACTCAAAGTACGCCTTCCTGGGCGCGCTGCGTTCGGCCGCCCAGATGGTGTCTTACGAAGTCTCGATCGGCTTCGTACTGATCACCGTCCTGCTTTGCGTCGGGTCGCTCAACCTTTCCGATGTCGTGATCGCCCAGTCCGGATGGTTCTGGAACTGGCTCTTCCTGCCACTGCTGCCGATGTTCGTGATTTTCTTCGTGTCGGCGTTGGCCGAAACCAATCGGACGCCCTTCGACCTGCCGATGTCCGAAGCCGAGTTGGTGGCGGGCTTCCATACCGAATACTCGGCGATGACATTTGGGCTGTTCTTTCTCGGCGAATACGCAAACATGATCCTGCTTTCGGCGATGGGAGCCGTGCTGTTCCTCGGCGGCTGGATGTCGCCGATCCCGCATGCGCCTTTCACCTATGTCCCCGGCGTCGTCTGGTTTGCGCTCAAGATCGCATTCCTGCTCTTCGTCTTCAGCTGGACCAAGGGCACGCTGCCTCGCTATCGCTACGACCAGTTGATGCGGCTGGGCTGGAAGGTGTTCCTGCCGGTCTCGCTGGGTTGGGTCGTCCTCACCGCCGCCGTGCTGCAGTTCGGCGGCTGGGTTCCGAAGTCCTAGGGAGATCACACAATGGCCTCTCTCGACCGCACCGCACGAGCCTTCCTGCTCACCGAACTGGTCTCCGGCTTCGCGCTGACGCTCAAGTACATGTTCAAGCCCAAGGTGACGGTCAACTATCCCCACGAGAAGGGGCCACTCGGTCCGCGCTTCCGTGGCGAGCATGCGCTGCGCCGCTACCCCAATGGCGAGGAGCGCTGCATCGCTTGCAAGCTCTGCGAGGCGATCTGCCCGGCCCAGGCAATCACCATCGAGGCCGAGCCGCGTGACGACGGCAGCCGTCGCACCACGCGCTACGACATCGACATGACCAAGTGCATCTACTGTGGCTTCTGCCAGGAGGCCTGCCCGGTCGACGCCATCGTCGAAGGCCCGAATTTCGAATTCTCGACCGAGACCCGCGAGGAGCTGATGTACAACAAAGACAAGCTGCTCGCGAACGGCGACCGCTGGGAGAGCCTGATCGCGGCCAACCTCCACGCTGACGCTGCGTATCGCTGAGCCGGGCGCGGGGAGGGGAGAACATGCTGCTTCAGGCTCTGGCCTTCTACGTCTTCGCGGCGGTAACCGTTGCGTCGGGCGCGATGGTCGTGGTCTCGCGCAACCCGGTCTATTCGGTGTTGTTCCTGATCCTCGCCTTCTTCAACGCAGCTGCGTTGTTCCTTCTGATCGGCGCTGAATTCATCGCCATGATCCTGGTCATCGTCTATGTCGGCGCGGTGGCGGTGCTGTTCCTGTTTGTCGTGATGATGCTCGATATCAACCTTGTCGAGCTGCGCGAGGGATTTCTGAAATACCTGCCGGTCGGCGCCATGATCGGCGTCGTGCTGCTGGCCGAGATCCTGCTCGGGCTCGGCGTCCTGGGGACCGGCTCAGCGACAATAGCGGCTCTGAACAAGCAGGGCGCCCAGGTCCTGGCGGTCGACAATACGCGCGCCATCGGGCGCGTGCTTTACACGCAGTACTTCTACCTCTTCCAGGTCGCAGGCATCGTGCTGCTGGTGGCCATGATAGGTGCCATCGTGCTGACGCTCCGCACTCGCCCGGGCGTGCGCCGCCAGAAGGTCGGCGACCAGATCAACCGGACCAAGGAGCAGGCGATGACCGTGGTCAAGGTGCCGACGCGGGGAGGTGTGTGATGACCATCGGTCTCGGCCACTACCTCACGGTCGCCTCGGTGCTGTTTACTCTCGGAATCCTGGGCATCTTCCTCAACCGCAAGAACGTCATCGTCATCCTGATGTGCGTCGAACTGATGCTGCTCGCCGTGAACATCAACCTTGTCGCGTTCTCGATCTTCGAGGGCAATGTCGTGGGCCAGGTCTTCGCCATGCTGGTGCTGACCGTGGCGGCCGCCGAGGCGGCGATCGGGCTCGCCATCCTGGTGGTTTACTTCCGCAATCGCGGAACGATCGCCGTCGAAGACATCAACACGATGAAGGGCTAGGGACGCGCACTCACCATGGATCTAGCCGTCAAGCTCATCGTCCTCCTGCCGCTGCTTGCTGCGGTGATCGCCGGCCTCTTCTGTCGCGTGATCGGCGACCGGCCGGCCCAGATCGTGACCTGTGCGGCGCTGCTGATCGCGGCTGCGCTCTCGGTCTTCGTGTTCATCCGCATCGGCTTCGGGCCGGAGAGCGGCAAGCTGATCGTGGTCAAGCTCTTCACCTGGATCGACTCGGGAACATTCGACGTCGATTGGGCGCTGCGCGTCGACACGCTGACGGCGGTCATGTTCATCGTGGTCACCGTCGTGTCGTCGATGGTGCATGTCTACTCGATCGGCTACATGGCCGAGGATACCAGCATCCCCCGTTTCATGGCCTATCTCAGCCTGTTCACCTTCTTCATGCTGATGCTGGTGACGGCCGACAATCTGGTGCAGCTCTTCTTCGGCTGGGAGGGCGTGGGCCTGGCCTCATACCTGCTGATCGGCTTCTGGTACGACAAGCCATCGGCCAATGCGGCCGCCATGAAGGCTTTCATCGTCAACCGCATCGGCGACTTCGGCTTTGCGCTCGGCATTTTCGCCGTCTGGATGCTGAGTGGCTCGGTGGGATTTGCCGACATCTTCGCCAAGGGGCCGGAAATGGCCCAGATGCGGATCCAGTTCCTGGGCATGGACCTTCCGGCGCTCGAGACGGCCTGTCTGCTGCTGTTCGTCGGCGCCATGGGCAAGTCTGCTCAACTCGGTCTACATACCTGGCTGCCGGACGCCATGGAGGGACCAACGCCGGTCTCGGCGTTGATCCATGCCGCCACGATGGTGACCGCCGGCGTCTTTATGGTCTGCCGCCTGTCACCCCTATTCGAGTTGGCGCCGGTCGCCTCGCAGGTCGTCACCTTGATCGGTGCAGCGACGGCGTTCTTCGCCGCCACGATCGGCCTCACCCAATTCGACATCAAGCGGGTCGTCGCCTACTCGACCTGCAGCCAGCTCGGCTACATGTTCTTCGCTGCCGGCGTAGGGTCCTATTCGGCGGCGATGTTCCATCTCATGACCCACGCCTTCTTCAAGTCGCTGCTGTTCCTAGGCTCGGGCTCGGTCATCACTTGCCTGCACCACGAACAGGACATGCGCAAGATGGGTGGCGTCAGGGCGAAGGCGCCGCAGACCTTCATCCTGATGTGGATCGGCACATTGGCCCTGTCAGGCATCGGCGTCCCATTCATCCTCGGCAATGGCGTCGGCTTCGCGGGTTTCTACTCCAAGGACGCCATGCTCGAGTCGGCCTATGGCGTACACACGACGGTTGGCGTGATCGCCTTCTGGCTGGGCACAGTGGCTGCCTTCCTGACGGCCTTCTACTCGACCCGTGTGATGTTCATGACGTTTTATGGCACGTATCGTGGCGATCACCACACGTGGGATCATGCCCACGAATCGCCGCCGGTCATGCTGATCCCGCTCTATGTGCTCGGCGCCGGCGCAGCGCTGTCCGGGCTTGTCGCCTATGACTGGTTCGTCGGCGACGACTGGATGAGCTTCTGGGGCCAGTCGATCGCCGTGAAGTCGACCGAGGAGGTCCTGCACCATATGCACGAGGTGCCACTGTGGGTGAAGCTGGCGCCGCTGGTCTTCGCGCTCTCGGGTATCGCGCTTAGCTACTACTATTACATTGTCCGAACCGACCTGCCGGAGCGCACGGTCAAGGCGTTTCCGGGCCTGCACGCCCTCTTCTTCAACAAGTGGTACTTCGACGAGATTTACGACGCGCTCTTCGTCAAGCCGGCGCTCGCGATTGGCCGCGTGTTCTGGAAGAAGGGCGACGGCGCGATGATCGACGGGCTCGGTCCCGACAACATCGCCGCACGGGCCCAAGACATGGCGGGCGTTCTGAGCCGATTCCAGAGTGGCTACCTCTACCACTATGCGTTCGTGATGCTGGTCGGTGTGGCGGGCCTCGTCACGTACTTCATGCTGGCGGCGGGGTAGGGCCGATGTCGAGCTGGCCTATCCTTTCCGTTGTCACGTTCCTGCCGCTGGTGGGTGCGTTCTTTTGCCTGATCGTGAACGGTCCGAAGGAAGCGGTCGATCGAAATTGCCGCAGCGCTGCGCTGATCACTTCGCTGGCGACCTTTCTGATCTCGCTGGTCCTTTGGGTACGCTTCGATGCCACCAAGGCGGGATTTCAATTCGAGGAGAAGCTCGACTGGGTGCCAGCGCTCGATATCGGCTACCACATGGGGATCGACGGCATTTCGCTGTTCTTCGTGCTGCTGTCGACGCTGTTGACCCCGATATGCATCCTCGCGAGCTGGGAGTCGATCCAGGTCCGCGTCAAGGAATACATGGTGGCGTTCCTCGTGCTCGAGACCTTCATGGTCGGCATGTTCTGCGCCCTCGACCTCGCCTTGTTCTACATCTTCTTCGAAGGCGTCCTGATCCCGATGTTTCTGATCATCGGTGTCTGGGGCGGCAAGCGGCGGGTCTACGCGGCCTTCAAGTTCTTCCTCTATACGCTACTGGGCTCCGTGCTGATGCTGCTGGCGATCATCGCCATCTACTGGCAGGCGGGCACCACGGATTTGCCGACTGTGATGGAGAAGCTCGACCTGCCCTTCACCTGGCAGTGTTGGCTGTGGCTTGCTTTCTTCGCCTCGTTTGCGGTCAAGGTGCCGATGTGGCCGGTTCACACCTGGTTGCCCGACGCTCACGTCGAGGCCCCGACCGCCGGTTCGGTCATCCTGGCCGGTGTCTTGCTGAAAATGGGGGGATACGGCTTCCTGCGGTTTTCGATCCCGCTTCTGCCGGAGGCGTCGCAGTATTTCGCGCCGCTGGTCTTTGGCCTCAGCATCGTTGCCATCATCTACACCTCGTTGGTCGCGCTGGTGCAGGAGGACATGAAGAAGCTGATCGCCTATTCGTCGATCGCCCATATGGGCTTCGTGACGATCGGCGCCTTCATCATGAACATGCAGAGTGTCCAGGGCTCGATCTTCCAGATGTTGAGCCACGGCGTCGTTTCGGCAGCACTCTTCCTCTGTGTCGGCGTCGTCTACGACCGCATGCACACCCGCGAGATCGCGGCCTACGGCGGCCTGGTGCATCGCATGCCGCGGTACGCCTTCACTTTCATGTTCTTCACCTTGGCGAGCGTCGGTCTGCCGGGCTTGTCGGGCTTCGTCGGCGAATTCCTGGTCCTGGTCGGCACCTTCAAGGCCAACACTTGGGTGGCGTTGCTGGCGACGACGGGCATCATCCTGGGGGCTGCATACGCACTCTGGCTCTATCGCAAGGTCATCTTCGGTGAACTCACCAAGGACTCGCTGAAAGCCATCCTCGACATGAACCGACGCGAGATCGCCGTATTCCTGCCCCTGGTGCTGATCACGCTGTGGATGGGTATCTACCCCAGCTCCTTCCTCGATCCGATGGCGCCCGCGGTCGACAAGTTGATCGGCGACTATCAGGCCGCACTGAAGCTCGCTCGCACCGCGGCGCTGGCGCCGTGAGCGGCCGGGAGTGATGAACATGGTTGTGGGTCTCGAATCCTGGACGCTGGCACGGCCGGAACTCTTCCTGGCGGCCGCGACGCTCCTGCTGCTGATTTACGGCGTCGTGCGTGGGGAAGTGGCGACTCCTTTCGTGTCGGTGGCGACGTCGATCGTTCTGCTGGCAACGGCGGTGCTGTTGTTCGCGCCGTACCGCGAGGGGACGGCGTTCGCTTCGCTGTTCATCGTCGATCGGCTGACGACCACCATGAAGGCCCTGGTGCTGGTGGGTGCCGCGGTCGCGGTGCTGATGTCGCGGGCCTATTTCGAGCAGGTAAAGGCGTGGCGCTTCGAGTATCCGTTGCTGGTCGCCTTGGCGACGCTCGGCATGATGCTGATGATCTCTGCCAACGATCTCATGGCCCTCTATGTCGGTCTTGAGTTGCAGTCCCTGGCACTCTACGTCATTGCCGCCTTTCAGCGCGATAGCCTGCGATCGACCGAAGCGGGCGTGAAATACTTCGTCCTGGGATCGGTGGCATCCGGGATGCTGCTGTTCGGCGCCTCTCTGATCTATGGCTTTTGCGGCGGAACGGCGTTCGTTCAGATCTCGCGGGCATTGCTCGACGGCAAAGCCGCCGAGTTCGGCGTCATTGTCGGGTTGGTGTTCGTGGTCGCGGGTCTCGCCTTCAAGGTCTCGGCCGTGCCGTTCCATATGTGGACGCCCGACGTCTACGAAGGCGCCCCGACCCCGGTGACGGCGCTGTTCGCCGTGGCCCCGAAGATCGCGGCCATCTCGCTGATGGTCTCGGTCCTGATGGGTCCTTTCAAACCGCTGTTCCTGCAGTGGCAGCAGATCATCGTCGCGGCGTCCGTTCTCTCGATGGCGCTGGGCGCCTTCGCCGCACTCCGCCAGCAGAACATCAAACGCCTGATGGCCTATTCGTCGATCGGCAACGTGGGTTACGTGCTGCTGGGGCTGGCGAGCGGTAGCGAGAAGGGGATCCAGGCAATCGTCTTCTACCTGGCCATCTACCTTGCCATGACGCTGGGTGTATTTGCCACAATCCTGATGATGAAGCGTCGCGGCACCATGGTCGAGAACGTCTCCGACCTTGCGGGCCTGGCCAAGAGTCAGCCGATGATGGCCTTTGCCATGCTGCTCTTCATGTTCTCGATGGCCGGCATCCCGCCGCTCGCGGGCTTCTGGGGCAAGCTCTACATCTTCATCGCCGCAGTCGAGGCCAAGCTCTTCATCCCGGCCGTGCTGGGCGTGCTCGCTTCCGTGGTGGCATCCTACTACTACCTGCGGATCGTCAAGGTGATGTACTTTGACGAAGAGACGGAGACACTCGATCGCACGCCATTTGGCGTCAACCGCGCCGTGGCTTTCGCGGCGGCCGTACTGGTGACCGTGTTTTCACTGGCGCCGCAGCCGCTCAGCCTGATCGCTGCGGCGGCGGCCAAAGGCCTGTTCCCGTGAGCTCCACGCCCGTCCTGCCGGACGGGTGGACGCTGGTCGCACTCGACAGTGTCGGCAGCACCAATGACGAGGCGGCGCATCTGGCTGACGCCGGCGCGGCCGAAGGAACGGTCGTGTGGGCGCGCCAGCAGACCGGAGGGCGCGGTCGCCGTGGCCGTCACTGGGCCTCTCCGGCCGGCAATCTCTACAGTTCGACAATCCTGCGGCCCGACTGTACTGCGTTGCATGCTACCGAACTCGGTTTCGTCGCCGCCCTCGCGGTCTCCGACATCGTCCCGGCCGGCCGTGAGGTGAAGGTGAAGTGGCCCAACGACGTCATGGTCGATGGCGGCAAGATCGCGGGCATTCTGCTCGAAAGCTCGCTCGGTCAAGGAGGCCTCGTCGAGCACGTCGTCGCGGGCATCGGGATCAACGTGGGCTTCGCTCCGCAGCTGCCGGAGATGCGCTATCCAGGCGCGGCGCTCGGTGGTTCGGTGGAGGTGGCCCTGGAGAAGTTCACGCACGCACTCGCGGCACGGCTCGCCAAGTGGCGCCGTGAGGGTTTCGAGACGGTACGGGAGGCGTGGCTCGCCAAGGCCGGGCCGATCGGGGCGAAAGTGGACGTCAAGCTTGGCGAGGAACTGGTGCGCGGCCGCTTCGCCGGTTTGGACCACGAAGGCGCGTTGCTGCTGGATACCCCGGCCGGGCCGCGCAAGATCGTGTCGGGTGAATTACTTGGCCGCGCGGCCTGAGGAGATCGGGGTATGCTGCTCGCCATCAATGCCAACAATACCAACGTAAAATTCGGTGTCGTCGACGGCGATCATATCGTCGGCGAATGGCGTCAGCATACCTCGGCCATGCGCACCGCCGATGAACATGCGGTCTGGCTGTTCCAGCTCATGGCGATGGAAGGCATAGATACGAAGGCAATCACGGAGGCCATCATCGGCAGCGTCGTGCCGCAGGCGACCTTCAATCTTCGTCGACTCTGCACGCGGTATTTCGACTGTGAGCCGCTGGTCCTGGGCGAACCGAACATCACCTATGGAATCAAGATCAAAGGTCAGGGTGCGGGAGCGGATCGCATTTGCAATACGGTCGGTGCGGGCGTCCTGTTCCCGAAGACGGCAATGATTGTGGTCGATTTCGGCACGGCCACGACCTTCGACGTGGTGGACGAAGAAGGCAGCTATTGCGGTGGCGTGATTGCGCCGGGGATCAATCTC
>Ga0155465_1042_pt7 | contig 32502 bp, 25 predicted proteins | sample RifCSPhighO2_12_FD_107123 | JGI IMG/M metagenome (GOLD analysis project Ga0155465, IMG submission 107123) | Alphaproteobacteria bacterium RIFCSPHIGHO2_12_FULL_66_14 | reverse complement strand
GGTGGTCGAGCCGCCGAACAAGGCGACTACGATCTTGTCCTTGAACTGGTCCGCGGTGTGCTCAGGCCCGCGCAAGCCATGAGAATTGATGAAGACACGCGCCGTCTTTGTCTCATCGGATGGTGTCGGCACGGCCACAGCCTGCAGTAGCGGGTGCCAGCGGTAGAGGGGCCGGTTGTAATTCTCCGGAAACAGCGTGGGAGCGAGGGTCACATTGGCGAGATACAAAGCCGCCGCGCCAAAACCCAAACCGATCTCGACTGCTGCCAAGGAAAGCAAGCCCATGGCGACCCGCCACCAAGGGGCAAGCACAAGCGACAAACCTAGCAGAGCAGCAAGATAGACGAAATACCACCCTCTTGGCGTTCCCCAGCTCAAGCCGCGCGCATCGCCATTCACTCCCGCGCCGCGACTGAGCAGCAGCATTGCTCCTACCCCAATCGCTAGCAGCATCGCGAGCGCCAACAGCAAGACCAATACGCGCTCGAAGCGGAAGGGCCGTACAAGGCCAAAAATAGTGAAGCGGGACGACTTTCATCCGAGGAAGAGATACCAGACGGTTGGCAACGCTCGACCCTTCCACCTTCTAAAGGTTCCGAGACGAAGTCACTACAAATCTCGGAGTGTTGCAACCGGTACTTGCGTTGGCCTGGTGCACTCCTTGAAGAGCTGCCTAGCATCAAGCCTGGAGCCAATTCGCTCGGCTTTCTCGTCGGCGATCCCGCAGTTCCGGATCGCCGACATCGAAGCTCGTGGCACGGTTCGCGGAACTCGCCTGCGATACTGCTCTCTCGGCAGGTCATGGGACAGGTCAACGGGCGCCCTGTGGGCGCCTCAAGAGTTTGGCGCGCTCCCGGCGATGAGTCGATTCAAGTGGAACGCGCGCACGAGGCGGCTGCCCCTCAGGACAAGGAATGCAACGGCCCCGACCTGTTTCACGACGGCTTGATGTTGCCCTTCCGGATGACATCGCCCCAGCGCTTGATCTCGGACGCCATCTTCGCCTGGGCCTCGGCCTGCGGGCCGCCGGTCGTCACGATGCCGAGCTTCAGCATGCGCTCGCGGAAATCGGCCTCGCGCACCGCTGCGTTGCCCGCTGCATCGAGCTTGGCGACGATGTCGGCGGAGACGCCCTTGGGCACGAACACCGTGTAGTTGGTGGCCGATTCGAAGCCCGGCACGCCCGCCTCCGCCATGGTCGGCACCTCGGGCAAGAGCGGCGAGCGCGTCTTCGAGGTGACGGCGAGGCAGCGCACCTTGCCCGAGGCGATGTGCGGCAGGTGCGCCAGCACATTGTCGATCGAGACCTGCACGCGGCCCTCATAGAGGTCGGCCTGGAAGAACGACGTGCCCTTGTAGGGAACGTGGGTCATCTCCGCGCCGGTCATCTGCTTCAGCATCTCGTAGTTGAGATGGATCAGGCCGCCGACGCCCGACGAGGCATAGGAGAGCTTGCCCGGCTCCTTCTTGGCGAGCGCGATCAGTTCCTGGACGTTCTTTACTGGGAGACTCGGCGTCACCAGCACGCCGATGGTGCCGTTGCCGATCTCGAGCACCGGCACGAAGTCCCTGGCCATGTCGAAGCTCAGGTTCTTGTGGAAGAACGGCGCGATCGAATAGTCGACCAGGCTGCCCACCATCATCGTGTAGCCGTCGGGCGCGCTGCGGGCGAGCGCCGCCGCGCCGATGGTGGCGCCGGCGCCGGGCTGGTTGTCGACCACCATGGTCTGCCCGAGCTTGGCCGAGACCTTCTCGGAAAAGGCGCGCGCCACCGTGTCGACGCCGCCGCCCGGCGGATAGGGCGCGATCACACGGATCTGCTTGGCCGGCCAGGCCTGGGCGTGGGCCCTGGAGAAAGCGAACATGCCGACGACGGAAGCCACCATCAAACGGCGCCGCGACAGTGGCGATTTGTATCCTGGCTTGTCCTGCATCTGGCTGTTCCTACGGAGTGAAATGGAGCTTCTGGATCGCGGTGATGACCTTGGTGAGCTTCGCGAGCTCGCCGCTGTCGAGCGGCTTGTCGTCGGGCTGGGCCTGCAGCAGAAGTTCGGACTCCTCGAGCTGCTTGACGAGTTCGAAGGCCTCCGCCGTCTTGTCCTTTGCCGTCCCGGCCAGCAGCGGCTGGATCGTAAGGTAGAGCGACGCCAGGCTGCGATTCTGCAATTCCGGGGTCAAGGGGATGGAACTCTTGAAGACGCCGTTGAGCGCGTTCTTGGCGTCGCCAATCGTTTTCGCGCGCTTCAACAGGAAGGTCATGCTGTCGAGCCGGTGCTGGATCTCGAAGCGATGGCTGGTCAGATCCTCGCGATTCTTCAGGGCAATCTCGTGGTCGTGCTGGATCTGCTGGAGCATCGCCGCGCCGCCGGTCAGAACCACCGAAGACAGCAGCCACATGCCGACCGAGCTGTTGAAGAAGTCGAACAGCTTCTTGCCGAAGCTGTGCTTCTCCGGAACGGCAGGTGCCGGCGGCGGCACCTGTGCCTCGATGGCCTTGCGGACGGAATGGCGATAGTGCTCTTCGGCGGCAATTCTCTTCAACTCATCGTCGGTCAGCATGTCGGCGGTCTATTCCTTCATGAAGGCGTTCAGCTCGGGTGTCGGCGTCGAGTGGTCGAGATAGCCGAACGTGCCCTTCTCCTTCACTTCCTTGGCCGCGTCTAGAAGACCAGTCATCGCCGCGCGATAGAGCGAGGTGGCAAGGCTGATGCGCTTCACGCCCGCGGCCTCGAGCTCGGCCACGCTGAAGGACTTGCCCTTGATGCCGGCCATGAAGTTGAACGGCTTCTCGAGCGCGCCGCACACCTTCCTGACCGCGGCGAGATCGGGCAGGCCCGGCGCCATCAGCACGTCGGCGCCGGCCGCCTCGAAGGCTTTTAGGCGCTTGATCACGTCATCCAGGTCGGGAGAGCCGCGCAGAAAACCCTCGGCGCGGGCAGTCAGCACGAAGGCGAACGGCAGCGCACGGGCGGCCTTCGCCGCCGCAGCGACACGTTCCGCGGCCGATGCGATGTCATAGAGCGGCTTGCCCTTGTTGCCGGTCGCGTCCTCGATCGAGCCGCCGACCAGACCGACGCCCGCCGCCTGCCGGATCGTCTCCGCCGCCGCATCGGGCGAATCGCCGAAACCCCTCTCGAGATCGCCGATCACCGGCACGTCCACCGCCTCGGCGATCATCCGGGCGTTGGCCAGCGCCTCCTCGCGCGTGACCTTGCCGTCGCGCTTGCCCAGCACGCCGGCCTTGGCGCCGCTCGAGGTCGCCAGCGCCTCGAAGCCGAGGCCGGCCAGTATCCGGGCCGAGCCGCCGTCCCACGGATTGGGAATGACGAAGGCACGCGGCGCCTCGTGCAGGGCACGCAATTTCCTGGCCTTGTCGGCCTGACTGACACTCATCGGAAGTTTCCCCTTACATGCTGCGGCCATCCCACGGCCGCGGCCTCAGTTTGTCGATATCGATGCCCTCGATGCAACGAAGATTAATGCCGACCGTGGCGGTGCCGTCGGGTGCCGTGCCCTCGGCGTAGCTCTCGACGCCACACGCCGTGCAGAAGCGGTGGTGCAGCGCCTTCTTGCCGAACTGGTAGTCGCCTTGCTTCGTCTCGCCCGCCATGAGCTTGAACTTGGTCTTGGGCGCGAAGGCCCACACAGCGCCCAGCTTGCTGCAGATCGTGCAGTTGCACTTGAGCGCGGTCGTCGGATCGAGATCGACGGTGAAGGCCACGGCACCGCAGTGGCAGGCGCCTGAATAGGTCTTCGGATCGGCCATATGTTCCTCCTGGGCTTGAACTCTGCCGATGTTCTCTATATGTTCTTTTTGATGAATGCACCCGGATTCTCACCGCGGTCCTCTGCGCGTGTCGCGCGACCGCCGGTGGACCCGAAATCCTATTCTTGAAAATGCGCGGTTCTACCGCGCATCGACCGTCCCCAGCCGAAGGAGGATTTTGGAGGATTTTCAAGGCTTTGCGGGGCGAAGCGGCGAACATCGGACCTCCACGGGTCGTGGAGGTTGCAGGCGGGCTCGGGCGCGGCCTCTAACCGGGCCAGGGCAGCGACCAGGTCTTCACGTTGGTGAAACTCTTCATCGCCTCCAGCACGCCTTCCTTGTAGCCGAGGCCCGAATCCTTGATGCCGCCGAAGGGCGACATTTCTATGCGATAGCCCGGCACTTCCCAGATGTTCACCGTGCCGACCTGCAGTTCGTCGACGAAGCGGGTGATGTAGTCGAGACGATCGGTGCAGACGCCCGAGGAGAGGCCATAGGCGGTGCCATTGGACACTCTTATGGCGTGGTCGATGTCCTTCACCCGGATGATCGGGATCGCCGGGCCGAAGGTTTCTTCGCGCACCAGTTCGCAGGTGGGATCGACATGGTCGACCACGGTGGGCGGAAACAGCGCGCCGCGGCGGTCGTTGCCGTGCAAGAGCTTCGCTCCATGCTTGGCGACCGCCTCGCTGACGCGGTTCTGGAACAGGGTGGCGGCGCGTTCGTGGATCACGGTGCCGACGTCGGTCTCGGGATCGAGCGGGTCGCCTGCCTTGAGCTTCCTGGCCTTGGCCAGCACGCGCTCGACGAAGGCGTCGGCCACCTTGTCGACCACGATGATGCGCTTCACCGCCGTGCAGCGCTGGCCTGAGTTCTTGGTGGCGCCGGCGACGGCGAGGTCGGCCGCCTTGTCGAGGTCGGCGTCCTCCATGACGATCAGCGGGTCGTTACCGCCGAGTTCGAGGACGATGCGCTTGTAGCCGGCCTTGTCGGCGATGTATTTGCCGACGCGGACCGAGCCCGTGAAGGTGATGAGGTCGGCGCGCGGATCCGTGATCATGGCGTCGCCGATGTCGGAGGGATTGCCGGTGATGACCGACAGCATTTCCGGCGGCAGGCCCGCCTCGTAGAGCGTGTCGGCCAGGAACAGCGCGGTGAGCGGCGTGAGTTCCGTGGGCTTCAGCACGACGCAGTTGTTGGTGGCAAAGGCCGGCGCCAGCTTGTGTGCGACCATGTTGAGCGGATGATTGAAGGGGGTGATGGCACTGATGGCGTTCAGCGGCTGGCGCAGGGTGAAGATCTTGCGCGGCTTGCCGTGCGGGGTGAGGTCGCAGGAGAAGGTCTGGCCGTCGTCGAACAGGCAGAGCTGGCCCGCGAAGGTAAAGACGTCGTAGGCGCGGCCGACCTCGTAGAGCGAGTCCTTCAGGCACAGGCCCGACTCGAGGGTGATGAGACGGGAGAGTTCCTCCTTGCGCGCGACGAGCAGGTCCGCCGTCTTGAGCAGGATCTGCTGGCGCTGATAACGCGTCAGCTTGGGCTTGTAGGCATGGGCGATCCGGAAGGCTTGGGCCACAAGGTCGGGCGTGGCACGCGGCACGGTGCCGACCAGACGGTTGTCCCAGGGGAAGCGCACTTCGAGGCGCGCCTTGGTCTCGACCTTCTTGCCGGCGATGCGGAGGTATTCATTGCGCACATCACCGCGGATCATCGTATCCATTCAGGCCACCAGATTGAGGGCGATATCGAAGGCGTCGAAGTTGCGCCAGCGGCGCGAACCGGCGTCGGTCGCGAGCTTGCGGTTGCAGATCAGCGGCACCTTCTGCTCCGAGGTGCCGCCATGGCTGCGCAGCGGTTCGGTGAGACCCGAGAGGTCGTGGCGCGAGGCCGAGGTGCCCAGCACCTTGTGCTTGGTCGAGACGACGACGAGATCGCCCAGGCGATCGGCCGGCAGCTCGAAACGCTTGGCGGCCTCGTCCTTGGTGAGCGCCGCCTCGATGCCGGGAATGGATTTGAGCTTGGCCGCCCATTCCTGCGGGTTCGGGCAATAGACGACGGCGAAGGAGCCGAGGGCCCCGTGATGCACGACGTAAGGATCGGTGATCGGCAGGATGACGCGGGCCTCGTCGGTGCCCAGCCATTTGTCGAACAGGTCCTGCAGGTACATGACGTCGGGCTGGCCGTCGGCGCCGAACTTGGCGTTCATGCCGTGGTCGGCGGTCAGCACGATGGTGCAGCCCATGGCATCGAGCTTGGCCATGTAGCCGTCCATCATGGCGTAGAAGTCGTTGGCGACGGGCGTGCCGGGCGCGTGCTTGTGCTGAATGTAGTCGGTGGTCGAGAGATACATGATCTCCGGCCGGTCGCGTTCCATCAGTTTGACGCCCGCGGCGAAGACGAACTCGGAGAGCCGGGCGCTATAGACATCGGGCACGGCCATGCCGACCAGGGCGTTCACGTTCTCGATGCCGTTTTCGGCAAGCGTCGCCTTGTCCGACTTCTCCGAGGAGAAGCTGCAAGCCTTGCCGGCGCCGAGTTCGAGGCCCTTGCCCAAAAGACCGCGCAGCTTGTCCTTGGCGGTGACGACGGCGATGCGGAGGCCAGCGCGCTGGAAGGCCGGAAACAGAGTCTCGACCCGCAGGAACTTCGGGTCGTTCATCATCACCTCTTTCCCGGTGTCGGGATCGAGGAAGTAGTTGCCGCAGATGCCGTGCACGGCCGGCGGCTGGCCGGTGACGATGGAAAGATTGTTGGGATTGGTGAAGGAGGGAACGACGCAATCGCCGATCAGGCTGGTCCCCTGCTGAAACACCTTGGCGAACCACGGCGCGCGGCCGGCCTTGACCGCCTCCTCGATGTAGCCGGGTTCCGAGCCGTCGATGCAGACCACGACCGTCGGCCGCCTGGGCAGCCTATAGGTACGGCCGTTGACGCTGAGGTCGCCAATCGTGCTGATCGTGTCCATGCTCTACTCCGCTGCCAGGGCCGGGCCGCCGTTACTGACACGCAACTCGTCCAGGACTTCACGGACGGCGGCAAGGGCGCCCTTCATGTGCTCAGGGCACAAGCGGCCGATGCAGCCCATGCGGAAGGAGTCGGCCACCGTGAGCTTGCCGGGGTAGATCACGTAGCCGCGGTCCTTCAGCCCATCGTAGAAGCGCTGGAAGACGAACTTGGGATCGGTCGGCATGTGGAAGGTGACGATGATCGGTGCCTGCAGCTCGTTGGGCAGCAGCGTGCGGAAGCCCATGGCGCGCATGCCGTCGATCAGCACCCTGGCGTTGTCGCAGTAGCGCTTGCCGCGTCCGGCGACGCCGCCCTCGGCCGCGTGCTCCTCGATCGCCTTGCCCAGCGCCACGATGACGTGGATCGGCGGCGTGAAGCGGTACTGGCCGGTCCGGGCGAAGCCATCGGCCTGGTCGAACAGGTCGAGCACCAGGGTGGTGGCGTTGCCCTTGCACTCGGCCAATACGGTGTTGCGGCAAACCACGAAGCCGAGACCCGGCACGCCCTCGAGGCACTTGTTCGAGGAGGCGGCGAGCGCGTCGTAGTGGATCTTGCGGGCGTCGATCTCGATCGCACCGAAAGCGCTCATCGAATCGACCAGCAGGCGCCGGCCCTGCTTGGCCACGATCGCGGCGATCTCGGCGATGGGATTGAGGATGCCGGAGGTGGTCTCGCAATGGACAGCGAACACATGGGTGATGGCCTTGTCGTCCACCAGCATCGCTTCGAGCCTGGCGAGATCGGGCGGCGTGTCCTCGGGCGTCTCATGGGTCGCGACGGCGCGGCCGGCGATCTCGGCGATCTTCCTGGCCCGCTGACCGTAGGCGCCGTTGATCAGGACGAGGAGTTTGCCGGTCTTGGGCACGAAGGAGGTGATCATCGCCTCGACGGCGAAGGTGCCGGAACCCTGGACCGGCACGGTGACGTGAGTCCCCTGCCCTCCAGCCAGTTCGACGATCTTCGTCAGCACCATCTTGTTGATGGCGATGAATCCTTGATCGCGCGAGCCCCAATCGTGGACCATGGCCTGCTTGACGCTGGCCGAGGTGGTGAGCGGGCCGGGAGTCAGCAGCAGCGGATCGCCGGTTTCGGAGGCGGCGGGTTTCTGGGTGGTCATGGCGGCGATGATCGGCTCGCGTCTTCTATCCGTCCAGTATATATTCCATATGCTACCTATAGGTTTCACATATATGACGCCCACCCAGCTCCGCGCTTTCCATCTCGTGGCCGAGGCCGGCTCCTTCTCCGCCGCCGCCCGCGCCTCGGGCCTCAGCCAGCCCAATCTCTCCGGCCAGGTGACGGCGTTGGAGAAGGCCTACGGCGTGCATCTGTTCGATCGTCGCGGCCGCTCGGTCACGCCCACCGAAACCGGCCGGCAGTTGCACGGCGTCACCACGCGGCTTTTTGCCCTCAACGACGAAGCCCGCGCCCTGCTGGCGGGAGAGCAGGCGCTGACCCGCGGCCATCTCAGGATTGCAGCCGATTCGGCGCATCATGTCGTGCCGATCATGGCGGCCCTTAGGAAACGCGCCGGCGGTCTCACCTTCGCACTTTCGATCGACAATTCCGCCGTGGTGCTCGAACGCCTGCTGCGCCACGAGGCCGATGTCGCCGTCATGGCCAAGAGCGTGTCCGACCCGCGCCTGCATGCCGTCCGGCTGCGCACCGACCGGGTGGTGCTGTTCGCGCCGGCCAGGCATCCGCTGGCCAAGAAAGGCCGTGCCCCCCTCGCCGCCCTCAACGGCCAGGAGCTGGTGCTGCGCGAACGCGGCTCGATCACCCGCGAGGTGCTGGAACAGGCGATGGCGGCGGCCGACGTCCGGCCAAGCTCCATCGTCGAGGTGCAGACCCGCGAGGGCGTGCGCGAGGCGGTGGCGGCGGGCTTCGGCGTCGGCGCCGTGTTCGCGAGCGAACTCGGTGAAGACCGCCGCTTCAGGCGCATCGCCATCGCCGATGGCGATCTCGCGGTCGCCGAATATGCGCTCTGCCTGCAGGAGCGCCGCCGTGTTGCCTTGGTGCGGGCCTTCATGGACGAGGCGACGCGGCTCGCGTCGTAACAATTCCGTCAAAAAACTTTAACCGCTACGCTGCGAGGCGTAGGATTCATCGATCATGCATGGCGTCGAGACAGTCCTGAACGTTCTGGGCAGCGTGGCTTTGCTGCTGTGGGGCGTCCGCATGGTACGCACCGGACTGACGCGCGCCTTCGGCGCCACCCTGCGCCGCGCCATCGGCGCCTGCTCGCGCAACCGCTTCACGGCCTTCGCGGGAGGCCTTGCCATCACCGGCCTGCTGCAGTCGAGCACCGCCACGGCGCTGCTGCTCTCCTCCTTCGCCGGGCGCGGCCTGATCCCGCTCGGCATCGCGCTCGCCGTCATGCTGGGCGCCGATGTCGGCACCACCATCGCCGCCCAGATCCTGTCGTTCGACCTCGGCTGGGTGTCGCCGCTGTTGATCGGCGTCGGCGTGATCGCCTTCCTGTCGAGCGAATCCGAGAAGGCCCGCCATCTCGGCCGCGTCGCCATCGGGCTCGGCCTGATGCTGCTGTCCCTGAAGCTTCTGGCCCTCGCCACCCTGCCGCTGCGCAGTGCACCGGCCTTCATGGCCGCGCTCCAGGGCCTGCAGGACGAATATGTGATCGCCGTCGTGCTGGCCACGCTCGCCACCTGGTTCGTGCATTCGAGCCTGTCGATCGTGCTGCTGATCATGTCGTTTGCAGCCAGCGGCCTCGTCGAGCCCAGGCTCGCATTGGCCCTGGTGATCGGTGCCAACATCGGCGGTGCGTTGGCGCCCTACATGGCGCAGGCCGGTGCGGAGGTGAAGGCGCGCCGCGTGCCGCTCGCCAACCTGATCACGCGCAGCGTCGTGGGCCTCGTCCTCCTGCCTTTCCTGGGTCCGGCACTGCAGGCCATGACCTGGGTCGATCCTTCGGCGACGCGGCTCGCGGTCAACTTCCACACCGCCTTCAACGTCGCCACGGCAATCCTGTTCCTGCCGCTGATCGACGTGGTCGCCTGGACCTGCCGTCGCCTCTTGCCCGACAAGCCCGTGGCCGACGATCCCGGCCGGCCGCGCCATCTCGACCCCAACGTGCTCGACTCCCCGGCCGAGGCTCTGGGCTGTGCACTGCGCGAGACGCTGAACCTCGGCGACCGCGTCGCCGACATGCTGCGCCAGACGATGGATGTCTTCGAGCGCAACGACCCCAAGGCCGCGAAGGCGGTCGAGGCCGCCGACGACGCTGTCGACCGGCTCTACGAGGCGATCAAGCTCTACCTCATCCAGACCTCGCACAACGAACTCGGCGACGAGGACGGCAAGCGGTATGTCGAGATCCTGACCTTCACGACCAACCTCGAGCATATCGGCGACATCATCGACAAGAACCTGATGGAGCTCGCGGCCAAGAAGATCAGGAACCGTTATGCCTTCTCGCCCGAAGGGACGGCGGAACTCAGGGCTTTCCACACCCGTGTGTTGGAGAACCTCCGCCTGGCGCTGAACGTCTTCACCACGCGCGACATCGCGCTGGCCCGCCGCCTCGTTGCCGAGAAAACCGCCATGCGCGAGGCCGAAGCGCGGGCCGCCGACAGCCATTACGCCCGCCTGCGCGAAGGCCGGCCGGAGTCGATCGAGACCAGCTCGATCCACATGGACGTGATCAGCGACTTCAAGCGCATCAACGGCCATCTGACGTCGGTCGCCTACCCGATCCTCGAAGCCGCCGGCGAACTGGCCGACACACGCCTCAAGGATGCTCAGCCCTTGATACGGGCTCCGGTGGGGTCGTAGGGGCAGCGCAGCGACACCTTCGCAGCAAGGCATGTGCCGGCAAGGTCGACCTCGAATCGGCCGGCCTCGAGCCAGGCAGTATCGATGGCAGCCCCGTCGTCGCGTTTGGCGTAGCCCATGCCGACCGAGGCCCCGATCGTGTGGCCGTAGCCCGCCGACGTGAGATCACCGACCGGCTTGCCGTCACGCAGCAACGCCTCACCACCCCACAGGAGCGGCTCGCCGTCCGCCAGCACGACCGACACCAGCCGCCGCGCCAGCGGCTTGCCCTTGGCCTCGAGCAAGGCCTTGTGGCCGATGAAGCCGCCCGGCTTGTCGAGCTTCACCGCCCAGCCGAGGCCCGCCTGGAAGGGATTGTCGTCGGGCGTGAGCTCGCGGCCCCAGGCGCGATAGCCCTTCTCCAGGCGCAGCGTATCGACGGCGTAGTAGCCGGCATCGCGCAGGCCGAACTCGACGCCCGCCTCGTGCAGGGTCTCGAACACCGTGACAGCAAACTCGACCGGCACGTAAAGCTCCCAGCCCAGCTCGCCCATGTAGGTGCGGCGCGAGGCGAGCACGGTGGCGTGGCCGACGCCGATCTCGCGGATGGTGGCGAAGGGAAACGCCTCGTTGGAGAAGTCGGCGCGGCTCACCTTCTGCAGAAGCGCGCGACTCCGGGGTCCCATCACCGACAGCACGGTCCAGGCGGCCGTCACGTCAGTCAGGGTGGCGTGAGCGCCCTCGGGCAGGTGACGGCCGATCCAGTCGGCATCGCGCGTCAGCTGGGCCGAGCCGGTGACGATCATGTATCTGTCGCGCGCCAGCCGGGCGATGGTGAGATCGCTCTCGAAGGTGCCGCGATCGTTCAGCAACCCGGTGTAGACCGTGCGGCCCACCGGCACCGCGACATCGTTGGCAACAAGATGCTGCAGCACCTTCTCGGCATCGCGACCCTGGACCAGGAACTTGCCGAACGAGGTCTCGTCGACCACCGTGACGCCCTCGCGCGTGGCGCGGTGCTCGGCGGCGACATGGTCGAACCATTCGCTACGGCCCCAGCCATACTGCATGTCAGGCGACTTGCCGGTGCCGGCGAACCAGTTCGGCCGCTCCCAGCCCATCTTGTTGCCGAACCAGGCGCCGCGCGCCTTCAGCCGGTCGTAGAGCGGCGAGCGACGGAAGGGCCGGCCGCTCTCGTGTTCGCGCTGCGGCCACGGCATCTTGTAATGCAGGCCCAGCGTCTCGGCGACACGCGCGCGCAGCCACGAGTCGTTGCCGTGGAAGCCCGCGAAGCGACGGATGTCGACCGGCCAGAGATCCATCGTCGGCTCGCCAGCCACGATCCATTCGGCGAGCGCCATGCCGGCACCGCCGGAACTGGCGATGCCCATCGAGTTGAAGCCGGCGCCGACGAAGAAGCCGCGCAGGTTAGGCGCCTCGCCCAGAATGTAGTTGAGGTCGGGGGTAAAGCTTTCCGGGCCGTTCATGAAAGTCTTGATGCCGATTTTCTCCAGCGCCGGCACGCGGATCAGGGCATTGTCCATCAGAATCTGGAACTGGTCCCAGTCGTCCGGCAGCATGCCGAACTCGAAATCGTCAGGAATGACGTCCTTGTTCCACGGCTTGGCGTCGGGCTCGAAGCCACCCATCAAGAGGCCGCCGACCTCCTCCTTGAAGTAGATGTAGCCGTCCGGGTCGCGCATCACCGGCAGGTCGCGCGGCACGCCCTCCATCTTCTCCGTGACGATGTACATATGCTCGCAGGAATAGAGCGGCACCGTGACGCCGACCATGCGGCCGACCTGACGCGCCCACTGACCGCCGCAGTTGACCACGATCTCGGCGTTGATCGGGCCTTCGGTCGTCTGCACCCCGGTGACGCGACCGTCCCTGGTGTCGATGGCCGTCACGCGCGTCTTCTCGAAGATGCGGACGCCGCCATTGCGCGCGCCCCTGGCCAGCGCCTGGGTGATGTCGGCGGGATTGGCCTTGCCGTCGCCTGGCAGCCACACCGCCCCCACCAGATCGTCGGTGCGCATGATGGGATATTTGTCGCCGGCTTGCTTGGCCGTCAGCGGCTCGCAGGCAACGCCCTGGGCATTTGCCATGGCGACGGAGCGGCGCAACAACACCATGCGCTCCTCGGTGCGCGCCACCGAGAGCGAACCGCATTGTTTCCAACCGGTCGCGAGCCCGGTCTCGGCCTCGAGCCTGGCGTAGAGATCGGTACTGTAGCGGATCAGCCGCGTCAGGTTCTGGTAGCTGCGGAGCTGGCCCACGAGGCCGGCGGCATGCCACGTCGTGCCGCCGCTCAGCCGTCCCTGTTCCAGCAGCACCACGTCCTTCCAGCCGAGCTTGGCCAGGTGATAGGCCGTCGAGCAGCCCATGATGCCGCCGCCGATGATGACGGCGCGAGCCTGAGTGGGGAAATTGGCTGCCATCCTAGAGACGGCCGCTGACGGCCGCGTCGTACATCTTGCGCATCTCCGGCACGCCCGCCTTCACCGGATTGCCGCCGGCCGTGGGATCGACGGCGGCCATCTCGGCAAACTTGTCGAGATGGCTCTCCCTCACGCCGAGCTCGGCCAACGTGTTCGGGATGCCGATCTTCCGCCGGATATCCAGCGTCCACTCCATGAAGCCGTCGAAGGTCGGATTGCGCAGACCGAGCCAGCGCGACAGTCGGACGATCTTGTCCTCGATGGCTGGACGGTTGAACTTCAGCACATAGGGCATGGCGACAGCGTTGGTCAGGCCGTGATGGGTGTCGAGCGTCGAACCCACGGGATGCGACAACGAATGGATGGCGCCCAGCCCCTTCTGGAACGCCGTCGAACCCATCTGCGATACCGCCAGCATGTGGCCGCGCGCCTCGAGATCGCGACCGTCTTTGACCGCCCGTTCGAGGTTTTCCTTCACCAGCCGCATGCCTTCGACGGCAATGCCCTCCGCATAGGGGTGATAGCCCGGCGCGCAGTAGGCTTCGAGGCAATGGATGAAGGCATCCATGCCGGTGCCGGCCGTCAGCTGGGGCGGCAGGCCGACCGTCAGTTCGGGATCGGCGATGACGACCTGGGGCATCATCTTGGGATGGAAGATCACCTTCTTGGTGTGCGTCTCCTCGTTGGTGATCACCGAGGCGCGGCCGGTCTCCGACCCCGTACCAGCAGTGGTCGGCACGGCGACCGAGGGGTAGATCCCTGCCGGATTGGCGCGCGTCCACCAGTCGCCGACATCCTCGAAATCCCACATCGGCCGGGTCTGGCCGGCCATGAAGGCGATGGCCTTGGCAGTGTCGATGCCGCTGCCGCCACCCCAGGCGATCACGCCGTCATGCTTGCCGGCGCGCAGCACGCGCACGCCCGCCTCGACGTTGGCGGCGACCGGGTTGGGCTTGACCTCGCTGAATAGCGCGACCTCGATACCCATCTTGCGCAGCGCCACCATGGCATCGGCGATCATCGGCAGTCTGGCCAGCCCCGGGTCGGTGACCAGCAACGGTCGCCTCAGGCCAACGGCTTTGCAAGCCTCGGGCAGCTCGCGGATGCGGCCGGCGCCGAAGCGGATCGAGGTCGGATAGTTCCAGTTGCCGACGAGAGACATCAGATGATTTCCATGTAGCGCTCGAGTTCCCAGTCCGTAATGGCCTTGCGGAACTCCCGCTCTTCCCACTCACGCGTTGCGGAATAATGATCGACGAAGGCGTCGCCGAACAGGTCGCGTGCCGGCTTGGAGCCCTTGAGCCGCCCGGCCGCCTCCATCAGCGTGCGCGGCAATTGCGACTTCACCGGATGCTTGGCCGCGTAGGAGTTGCCTTTGATCGGCTCACCCGGATCGATCTTGTTCTCGATGCCCCACAGGCCCGCGCCGACCGCAGCGGCCAGCGCCAGGTAGGGATTGGCATCAGCCGCCGCGACCCGGTACTCGACACGGGTCGACTTGGCCGAACCCGGAATGACCCGCAACGCCGTGGTGCGATTCTCGACGCCCCAGGTCGCGTCCGTCGGCGCCCAGAAACCCGGAATGAGCCGTCGGTAGGAGTTCACGTTCGAGGCCACCATGGCCAGCGTCTCCGGCATCAGTGCCCGCTGTCCGCCGACGAAATGGCGCATCGTCGTGCTCATGCGATGGGGCGCCTTCTCGTCGAAGAAGACCGGCTTGCCACTCTTCCACAGCGACATGTGCATGTGGCCGCCGCACCCCGGCCAGTCCTTCGACCACTTGGCCATGAAGGTGGCGAGCCAGCCACGCCGCTGCGCCAGCACCTTGGTGAAGAGCTTGAACAGCGCGGCCTTGTCGGCGGCAGCCAGCGCGTCGTCGACGCGCAGCGCCGCTTCGAGCACGCCGGCGCCGGTCTCGGTGTGGAGGCCCTCGATGCTCATATCCATGGTCTCGCACATGGCGAGCAGGTCCTGATACCAGTCCGACAGCACCGAATTGCGCAGCACCGAGTAGCCGAAGAAGCCGGGCGAGATCGACTTCAGGTTCTTGTAACCCTTCTCGCGGATCGATTCCGGCGTCTCGGCGAAGACGAAGAACTCGTACTCGAAGCCCACCTTGACTTCGAAGCCGAGCTTGGCCGCGCGGGCCAGCACACGACGCAGCGTGCCGCGCGGACAGATCTCCTCCGCCTTGGCCACGAACTCGCAGAGGAACATCAGGTTGCCCGGCTCCGTCGCGATCTCGCGGCAGGTGTCAGACAGGATGCGGACGTTGGCGTCGGGATAGCCGCTGTGCCAACCGGTGTAGGTGACATTGTCGTAGAGCTGGTCGTTGGAGTCCCAGCCCAGTACCACGTCGCAGAAGCCGAAGCCGCCCTCGAGCGCCGAGTGGAATTTGTCGATGTGGATGTATTTGCCGCGCAGGACGCCGTCGATGTCGTGGACGCCCACCTTGACGTGCGTCAGGCCGCGTTCCTTGACGATCTTGCGGGCATCCGCCGCATTCTTGACCTGACGCGGATCCATCGTTCCCTCTCCTCGGCGCTTGAGGGCAGACTAGCCGCTGAGGTAGCGCGGAAGCCAGAGGGCAATGTCGGGAAAGGCTGCCAGAAGCATCGTGAAGGTAACCATGATCAGGAGGTACGGCATCGTCACGCGGGCAATGTAGCCCAGCCCGTCCTCGGTCAATCCCTGAATGACGAAAAGATTGAAGCCGACCGGTGGGGTGATCTGCGCCATCTCGACGACCAGCACGAGGAAGATGCCGAACCAAAGCGGATCGAAGCCCGCCACCTTCACGATCGGCATGACGATAGGCAGGGTCATGACGATCATGCTGAATCAGTCGAGGAAGCAGCCGAGTATCAGGTAGAAGGCGATCAACGCGGCGATCAGCAATAGTGGCGAGAGTCCCAGGCCGCCGACGAACTCGGCGACGGCCGCGGGGATTCCGAGAAACGCCGTGGCGCTGCCCAGGATCGACGCACCCAGCACGATCATCGCGATCATCGCACAGGTCTGCACCGACCCGATGGCGATGTTGCGGAGCGCCGTCGGATTGAGCTCGCGCTGCAGGCCGGACACGATGAAGGCGCCCATTACACCCACGGCCGCCGCCTCGGAGGGTGTGGCGATACCGCCGTAGATCGAACCCAGGACGCACAGGATGAGAAAAATGGCCGGCCCCAGCTCGCGCAGCGAAGCCAAGTACTCGGCCGCCGACGCAACCTTGATCCGGCGCTCGCCGGGCGGCACCAATCCCGGGCGCAGCGCGGTGTGGACCATGATCCAGACCATGAAACTCGTTGCCAGCAGGAACCCCGGGATGAAGCCCGCAGTGAACAGCTTGGCGATCGAGACGTCGCCCAACACGCCATAGATGATCATGATGTTGGACGGCGGAATGAGAAAGCCAAGCGTGCCGGCCCCGGCCAACGAACCCACGGCGACGTCCCGGGAGTAACCTCGCTTCGTCAACTCCGAAATCGAGATGCGGCCGACCACCTGGGTCGTCGCGGCCGACGAGCCCGAAATGGCGGCGAAGATCGTGCAGCCGATCACGTTGACGTGCAGCAGCCGCCCCGGCAGCAGCGCGGCCCACGGGGCGAGTCCGCGGAACAGCGACTGCGACAGGCGGGTCCGAAACAGGATCTCGCCCATCAGGATGAAGAGCGGCAGCGCAAGCAGCTCCTGGGTCGTGAGGATGTTCCAGGCGTACTGCGCCAGCAGCTTGTCGAGCGGTATGTCGCGGAAGATCGCCAGCAACACCGTGCCGGTGGCGGCGAGCGTCCAGCCGATCCACAGGCCACCCGCCAGGAAGGCGAACAGCACAACGAACAGGGTGAGAACGACAATCAGCATGGCAGCCTAGCGCGCCGAAGTCGGAGTCATTCGGCGCTCGAGCCGGCGCGCATGCCGAGATCCTCGAGCGGCAGGCCGAACAACGCCTGCAGCAGTCGGGCAATGAACTGCATGAGCAGCAGACAGATGCCGAACGTCACCAAAGCCTGTGGAATCCAGAGCGGGCTGTCGCTGGAGATCGAGGTCCGGCCGCTGTCGAAGCTCTGCCACGTAAAGCGGATCATGGCGTAGGCGAGAAACCCGGTGAAGGCGACACCCAGTGCGGCCAGAACGGTTTCAAACCAACGACGCGCAGCAGCCGACAGGCGCGCCAGTACCAAGGTGACGCGGATATGGCCGCCAGCCCGCAGGGTCATGGCGGCGCCGAACGTGAAAGCGCCGGCCATCAGATACGAGCCATACTCCCAGGCAACCGGAATATCGGCCGGCACCCAGGGGAAGATATCGGAAAGCGCCCGGACGGCGACCTCGGCCAACATCAGACAAGCAAGCGCGAACAGACAGGCGGCGCCCAACCAGCCATCGAGCCGGCCAAGTCTGTCGATGCCATCGAGGACCGTCCGCAGCAGCCCCGTGGCCGCTGCGTTCGGGCCCGCCGGCGTCGTGCTCACGCGCGCTTCATTTCGGCGAGATAGGCTTTGATGGGCGCCTCGGCCGCCGGGACCCGCTTGTAGTACTCGGCGATCATCGGCTTGGTGCGCTTCTGCAGTTCGGCCATCATCGCCGCCGGGACCGGCACGAGCTGCATGCCGCCTTCGGTCAGCCTCTTGCCGCTGTCCTTGTCGGCCTGCAGCGACGACGCCCAGAAGTCGGGTTCCATCTTCTTGGCCAAGTCCATGATCGCCTTCTGATTGGCGGGCGAGATCTTCTTCAGGGTGTCGTTGTTGATCGTGACGATCTGCGACGACCAGGCGTGGTTGGTGGCGTGGAAGAACTTCAGGAACTCCCAGAACTTGCCGTCGACGCCCGACACCGCCGAGGTCGACACGCCGGCGACCGCACCGGACGACAGGGCGGCGATGGTCTCGCCCCACGGGATCAGCGCCGGCGCCATGCCGATCGCACTGCACATTTCCTGCGCGTTCTTGTCGGGCACACGGATCTTGATGCCCTTGAGCGCATCGACCGACTCGGCCTTAACCTTGAGGTGAAGGTACTGCGTGGGCCACGGCACCATGTAGAGGATGGTCTGGTTGTTCTTCAACGCGACCTTCTCGTACATGGGCCGGAGATATTTGTGCAGGACCTTGAGGTCGTCGGCAGAGCTGCACAGGAAGGGGATTCCCTCGATGCCCATGATCGGCTCGTCGCCGATCTGCTGGATGTTGAGGATGTCGGCCATCGGCACCAGGCCGTCGCGCACCGCACGGAGCTGTTCAGGTCCCTTGAAGCCGAGCTGGCCGCCCGACTTGACCTCGATATCGACGGCGCCGCCCGTCGCCTTCTTCGCCTCCACGGCGAACTTCTTGGCGTTGACGGTATGGAAGTTGCCGTCCGGCCACACCGTCGACAACGGCAGTTTGACGGGCGTCTGCGCACCCACCATCGATGGCGCACCGATCATCATCGCCGCACCCGTTCCCACGCCTGCCTTCAAGGCCGTCCTGCGTCCCAGTTTCATCGAAGCCCCCATTTGCTCGTTGATTTCTACCCAACCTACTCGGCCGCCTGCGGCGGCTTGTACGCGTAAAGCTTCTCCGCCGTCTCCGACGAGATGAGTTCGTCGGCGAGATCGTTGGCCACCTGGGCGCGGCCGCGTTCCGCCGGCGCGCCGATGCCACCGCCGCCCGGTGTCATGACCATGAGGCGGTCGCCCGGCGGGATGAGCTGGAAGCCTTTGCCCTTGAGTGTCTTGCCCGACTTGAGCGCCACGAAACCCGCCTCGCCGTCGCCGCCACCGTCGCGACCGCGCGCCGGATAGTCGATGCGGTCGAAGGCCGCGAGCAGGTCGAACGGCTCGGCGATGCCGCTCTCGATCTCCATGATCTGGCCGAGGCCGCCACGGGAGCGGCCGGCGCCACCCGAATCGGGACGGAATTCCTTGCGCCAGAAGATGAGCGGCGTCTGAGTCTCGGCGATCTCGACCGGCGTGCCCCGCACGCCGCTGGGATAGGCGGTTGCCGAGAGACCATCCTTGTCCGGCCGGGCGCCCGTGCCGCCGTTCGAGGTGATGGCCATACCGAAGCCGTAGTTGCCGCCCTCGCCACCTTTCACGTGACCGCGCACGTTGATGTTCCACAGGCACGACGTGCCTTCGGCCGGTACGCGATCGGGAATGATCTGGCGTAGACACCCGAAGACGACATCCGGCAACATCTGGCCAATGACATGGCGCGAGGCGACGGCGGTGGGCTTGGGTGCGTTCAGGATGGCGTCGGCGGGCGCCGACACGGTGAGCGGTTCGAGTGAGCCCGCATTGTTGGGAATGTGAGTGGCAACCACGCAACCCAGCCCGAACACGGTGTAGGCCGTGGTGTAGGCGTGCGGCACGTTGATGCCGCGTTTCGAGACGCCGGTGGTGCCGGTGTAATCGACGTGGATGCCGGTATCGGAGACGGTAAGCGCAGCCTTGAGCGTCACCGGCTCGTCGTAGCCGTCCACCGTCATGCTGTTGTGCCATGTGCCCTTGGGCAGCTTGGCGATCTCGGCAAGCACCGCCTCTCGCGAACGGGCGATGATATGGTCGCCGAGCGGATCCAGCGTGTCGATGCCGAACTCGTCCATCATCTCGACCAGCCGGCGGGCGCCGACGTCGTTGCAGCCGGCGAGCGAGTAAACATCGCCCTCGGTGTCGACCGGCTGTCGGGTGTTGGCACGGATCATCGCCATCAGGGTCTCGTTCACCCTGCCCTGGTCGAACAGCTTCAGCATCGGGATGTAGAGGCCCTCCATGAACACGTCGGTGGCGTCCGGGCCGAAGCCGATGCCGCCGATATCCATGAGATGGCTGGTGCAGGAGAACAGCGCGACCAGCTTGCCGTTGCGGAAGCAGGGCGTGGTGATGACGAAGTCGTTGAGGTGGCCGGTCCCCATCCAGGGATCGTTGGTGATGTAGGCATCGCCGGGCTTCATGGTGTCGACCGGGAAATAGCGCAGAAAATGCTTCACCGACTCGGCCATGGAATTCACATGGCCTGGCGTGCCGGTGATGGCCTGGGCCAGCATGCGGCCCTGGAGGTCGAAGATCCCGGCCGAGAGGTCGCCCGCCTCGCGCACGATCGGGCTGAAGGCGGTGCGCATCAGTGTCTGCGCCTGCTCCTCGACCACCGCGATCAGGCGGTTCCACATGATCTGCAGATCGATCAGCCCGACGCTGTTGGACTGGCTCATGATCCTCTCCTCACCCGGCCCGCCGGTTCATGACGATACAGCCGGAGGCGTCGATGTGCGCGGTAAAACTGGCCGAAATATAGGTCGAGGTCTCGTCCTCGGCCACGATCGCCGGTCCGGAAAATGTACTACCGGAAGGCAGCCGATCGCGGCGATAGACCGGTACATCGGTGGTCCGGCCGCTGCGGCCGTCGAACACGGCACGGCGGCCGACCGGCACCGCCGCCGGCACGGTCGGCGCGGCACCCTGCACCGCCGGCAGGCTGGTCTCGGTCGAGACCTGGACCGACCAGCTCAGGATTTCGATGGCCGCATTGGGAATGTGGCGCTCGAACAAGGCGGCGTAGTCGCGCTCGTAGGCCGCGCGCAACGCCTCGGCGTCGCTCGCAACCAGCGGCCGCGGCGGCAGCACGACCAGGATTTCATGCCCTTGGCCAATGTAACGCATGAAGGCGACACGGCGCTCGAATGTCTTCATGCCGCGGGCGCCCGGTGCCACCAGCGCGGTCGCTTCGGCGCTCATCTCGGCGAGAAGCTCGGAGGCCGAGGCCGCGTCGAAGGTGTCGAGCCGCATGTAGCGGCTGCGCACGAGCTCGAAGGATACGGGTGCCGCCAGGAAGCCAACGGCCGAACCGACGCCGGCATTGGGCGGTACGATCACGCGCTGCACTCCGATCTTCTCGGCGACCCGTGCGGCATGCAGCGGCGCGCCGCCACCGAAGGCGATCAGATTGTACTGATTGACCACGGCACCGCGTTCGACGGCGTGGACGCGGGCGGCGCTCGCCATGTTCTCCGAGACCATCTCGTATACGGCATAGGCTGCCATGTCGGTCGACAGCCCCAGGCCCGCGGCGACGTCGCGCTCGAGCGCGCCCTTGGCGGCGTCGAGATCGAGTGCGATCGTACCGCCGGCGAAATCCTTGGGGTCGATCGTGCCCAGCACGACATTGGCGTCGGTAACCGCCGGATGCAGGCCGCCGCGGCCATAGCAAGCAGGCCCCGGCTCGGCGCCGGCGCTCTCTGGCCCCACTGTCACGCGCTTCAATGCGTCCAGCCGCGCGATCGAGCCGCCGCCTGCCCCGATCTCGACCATCTCGATCACGGGGATACGTACCGGCAGGCCCGATCCCTTGAGGAAGCGGGCAGCCCGGTCGACCTCGAACAGCCGCGCAGTGTGCGGCGTGAAATCGTCGATCAGGCAGATCTTCGCCGTCGTGCCCCCCATGTCGTAGCTGAGCGCACGCCTTTCGCCGGCGCGGGCCGCCACCTGCGCCGCAAAAATCGCACCGCCTGCGGGCCCCGATTCGATCAGGCGCACGGGAAAGCGCCGCGCCGTCTCGATGGCAGTGAGGCCGCCGCCGGAAGTGACGAGGTAGATCGTGCCCGTGAACTTCTCGGCAGCAAGCGCCGCCTGCATCCGTTCAAGATAGGAATCCATGAGGGGCTGCACGTAGGCGTTGGCCACCGCCGTCGAGGTGCGTTCGTATTCCCGCACCTCGGGGCAGACCTCGCTGGAAAGCGTCACCCTGAGGTGGGGCAGCTCGGCTGCGAGGATCTCGCGCGTGCGCCGCTCATGGGCCGGGTTGACGTAGGCGTGTATGAACGCGATGGCCACGCTCTCGATACGCTGGCGGCCGAGCTCAGCCGCCACCGCCCGCACGGCGGCCTCATCGAGCGCCAGCCGCACCTTGCCGTGCACGTCCATGCGTTCGGGGACGGTGAAGCGCAACGCGCGCGGCACCAATGGCCGCGGCTTCTCGATAGTGAGGTCGTACTGGTCGTAGCGGCTCTCGTTGGCGATATCGAGAACGTCACGAAACCCGTTCGTGGCGATCAAGGCCGTGCGGGCGCCGCGGCGTTCAATCACAGCGTTGGTCGCCAGTGTCGTGCCGTGCACAAAGACCTCGACGTCGCCGAAGCTTCTTCCGGCATCGCGCAAAATGAGGCGTACGCCCTCGAGAACCGCCTCTTCCGGCCGCTGCGGCGTCGTCAGCAGCTTGCGCGTCAGCCGCCGCCCGCTTTCCTCCAACACCACATCCGTAAACGTGCCGCCGATGTCGACGGCAATGCGCAAATCCTTGACCACCGCTGCTCCAAACCCCTGTTCCCGGAACGCCGTCCCATGACGCGGGCGCGACCGTAAACCGGCCTCCCTCGCGTTGCAATTCGCACGCCAGGGCGCCTATGGTCGCTCCGTGACGGCCACGGGCTCCAGCCTCCGCGCGCGCATTCATGCGCTGCTGCATTTCACCGAACCCAGCGACGCCGGGCGCCGATGGCGGGCGCTGCACCTGATCGTGCTCGGCATCGGCCTGTTTGCCGTGATCCTGCTGTCGATCGGGGATCTGCCGGCCGACACGCGAAACGCCCTGCGCTACGCCATCTGGATCGTCGCGATATTGTTCTTCATCGAGTACGTCCTGCGCCTGTGGACCGCTCCCGAAGCGCCACGCTACGGGGACACCTCGACCGCCATGGCCCGGCTGCATTGGGCAATGTCGTTGCCCGGTCTGATCGGCCTGTTGGCGACCATGCCGGTTGTCATATGGCTGGCCGGCTATCGGATCGTCGGCTCGGACGCTGCGTCGATCTTCTGTGTTCTCTGGATCCTGAAACTCGGCTTGCACGCGCCCGCGCTTGGGACGCTGGCCCGCGTCGTATCCAACGAGCGCGCACCGATCGCCAGCGTCCTGATCCTGTTCTTCATCCTGCTGGTCATCGCCGCGACCGCCGCGCACCTGCTCGAGTACGAGCGCCAGCCCCAGGCCTTCGGCAGCCTGCCCAACGCCCTGTGGTGGGCGGTCGTGACCCTGACCACGACCGGCTACGGCGACGTGGTGCCGCTCACCGCCGGCGGACGCATGGTCGGCTCCATCCTGATGATCAGCGGCATCACCGTACTCGCCATCATGACGGGCGTGCTGGCGACCGGATTCGCCCAGGAAGAGCGGCGTCGCGAATACCTCAAAGTTTGGGAGCAGGTCGCGCGCGTGCCGATCTTCGCCGCGCTCGGGGTCGTCACATTGTCGGAGATCGTGGGCAAGCTGCGGACCCGTTACTATCCCTCCCGCATCATCATCGTGCGGCGTGGCGATCCCGGCGACTCGATGTTCTTCATCTCCAGCGGCGAGGTCGAGGTCCGCCTGCCCACCGGCGGCACGGTGCACCTCGGCGAAGGGGCGTTCTTCGGCGAGATGGCATTGCTGGAGCGCCAACCACGCAGCGCCACGGTCGCGACAACGCGGCCGACCACGCTGCTGGTTCTCTATGCCAGCGACTTCTACGAAATCGCCTCGCACATCCCCGCCCTTGCCGATGCCGTCGAAGCCGAGGCGAAGCGCCGGCGCGACGAAAATATCGACCGAACCGCAGGTGAACCCAAGCGATGATTGAAACGGATCTCCTGGTGGTGGGCTCCGGCGCCGCCGGGTTTGCAGCCGCCCTCGCTGCGTCCCACGCCGGGCTCGGCGTGCTGATGGTCGAGAAGGAACCGCAGTTCGGCGGCTCGACGGCCTATTCCGCCGGCGTAATCTGGATCCCGGGCAACCGACACGGCCGCGCGCTCGGTATCGCCGACTCGAAGAACGAGGCGCTCACCTACCTGCAGCAGGAAGCCGGCAATCGGCTGAATCTCGAACTCGCCAATGCCTTCCTCGACAACTGCAATCCCGCCGTCGAGTTCATCGAGAACAATACCTACGTCCGCTACGAAGCGGTGCCGATCTGGGCCGACTACCATCCGACCAAGCCCGGCGCCGCCCAGGGTGGGCGCTCGCTGCTGCCGTTGCCGTTCGACGGACGTCGCCTCGGCCGGCGCTTTGCTGACCTGCGCCCGCCGCTCAGGACCATGATGGCGTTCGGCGGCATGATGCTGGGCCGTGGCGACCTGCCCCACGTCTTCAGGATGACGCGCTCGGTGCGCTCGGCGCTGCATGTCGCGGGCATGACGGCGCGTTACGCCATCGACCGGCTGAACCATTCGCGCGGCACGCGGCTCGCCAACGGCAACGCGCTGATCGCGGCACTCGCCCTTTCGGCGGAGGAACGCGGCATCGCTCTCTGGCTATCCAGTCCAGTCGTCGAACTGATCCAGCGTAACGGAGCCGTAGTGGGCGCCCTCGTGCAGCGTGACGGCAAGCGTGAAGAAATCGCGGCCCGGCGCGGCGTTGTGCTGGCGTGCGGCGGTTTCCCGGCCGACGACGAGCTGAAAAGACGATACTACGGCCATGTCCGCGACGGTCGCCAGCACCGCTCGGCCCCGCCGCCGGGGAACCGGGGTGACGGCATCCGACTCGGCCAGACCGCCGGCGGCGCATTGGCCGAGGATGTCGGCTATGCGGCGGCCTGGGTGCCGGTGTCGCTGGTGCCGCAGCCCGACGGCACGACTCTGCCCTTTCCGCACTTCTACGAACGCGGCAAACCCGGCTACATCGCCATCGATGCGGCGGGCCGGCGCTTCACCAACGAGTCGGCGTCCTACCACGACTTCGTGCCGGCCATGGTCGAGGCTTCCCGGCGACACGCCGAGACGAGTTGCTGGCTGGTGTGCGATCACCGCGCCATTCGCCGCTACGGCATGGGAGCGATCGGGCCGGCGCCGCTGCCGCTGGGGCCGCATCTCAAGAACGGCTACCTGATGGCCGCGCCGACCTGGCCGGAACTCGCAGCCAAAATGAAGATCGATGCCGGGGCGCTGCAGGCAACCATCCGACACTTCAATGCCCATGCCGCGCGCGGCGAGGACCCGGATTTCGGCAAGGGCACCGATGCGTATCACCGCTTCAACGGTGATCCGGCACATGGGCCCAATCCCTGTCTGGCGCCGCTGGAACGGGCGCCATTTTACGCCATGAAGCTGATTCCCGGCGATATTGGCACCTTCCTGGGGCTGCGGGTCGACGGCCATGCCCGGGTGCTCGATGACCAGGGAAGCCCAATCACCGGCCTCTATGCCGCCGGCAACGACATGACCAGTGTCATGGGCGGTACCTATCCCGGGGCCGGCATCACCATTGGCCCGGCCCTCACCTTCGGCTATATCGCGGCTCGACACGCGGCCTCGGCCGGCCGCTTCATGTCCATGCCAACGAAAGCCGCCTGAATGTCGCTCATCACACCCGTTATCCTGGTCGGAGGCTCCGGCAAGCGACTGTGGCCGCTGTCGCGCGAAAGCATGCCCAAGCAGTTCGTGCCGCTCTTGGGCAAGCACTCGACTTTCCAGCAGACCCTCGAGCGGGTCGCCGACCGTAGCTTGTTTGCACGCCCTGTGATCGCCACCAACGACGCCTACCGGTTCATGGTTGAAAAGCAGGCCAAGGACGTCGGCGTAGAAATCGACATCCTGGTCGAGCCGTCGCGTCGCGATTCGGGGCCCGCCATGGCCGCCGCCGCGGCCTATGCGCGGAACCTCGGAGCCAAGGCGGTGCTGGCGCTCGCGTCCGACCATCTCGTGATCGGCATCGAGGAATTCCGCGACGGCTGTCGTGAAGGCCTTGCCGCCGTCCAGCAGGGCGGCATCGTCACCTTCGGCATCCCGCCCACGGAGCCCAAGACCGACTACGGCTACATCCGGCCCGGCAGCGAGCGCATCGGCCCGGTTCAGAAGGTCGAGGCCTTCGTCGAGAAGCCCAATGCCCAGACGGCACTGCGCTACATCGCCGAAGGCCTGCTGTGGAACAGCGGCAACTTCCTGTTTCCGCCTGAAGTGCTGCTCTCCGAAATGGCGCGCTTCGAGCCGGCCATGGCCGCCGCCGCCGAAGAAGCCGTGGCCAAGGCCAAGAAGACCGGCTCGACCGTGTTCCTCGATGCCGAGGCGTTTGCCAAGGCGCCCGCGAAGTCCATCGACTACGCGGTGATGGAACGCACCGACAAGTGCTGGGTGGTGCCGGCGAGGTTCCGCTGGTCCGATCTCGGCACCTGGGACGCGCTGCTCGATGTCGGCCAAGCCGACAGCGCCGGCAACGTCACCGAAGGGCCGGTCGAGATCGACCATGTGCGCAACTCCTACATCCGCTCCGACGGCCCGCTGACCGCCGTGATCGGCGTCGAGGACGTCGTTGTCGTGTCGATGAACGATGCCGTCCTGGTCGGACATCGCGACAATCTTCCGCGGCTGAAGGACGTCGTTCAGCGCATGTCGGACGGCAACCACCGGGCGGCCACCGAGCATGCCGTGATGCACCGCCCGTGGGGCAGCTATCAGGACATCGACCGCGGCGAGCGCTTCCGCGCCAAGCGGCTGACCGTCAATCCCGGCGCCAAACTCAGCCTGCAGAGCCACAACAGGCGCGCCGAGCATTGGGTGGTCGTGAAAGGCGTGGCCGAGGTGACACTCGACGGCAAGATCATGACCCTGCACGAGAACGAGTCGACCTACATTCCAATTGGGGGCATCCACCGCCTCGCCAATCCCGGTTCCGAATTGCTGGAAGTGGTCGAGGTCCAGACCGGCGACTATGTCGAAGAGGACGACATCGTCCGCTACGAAGACATCTACGCCCGGGTCTGAGGTTGCTCTTCGGCGCCCATCACGAATGGGGCAAGCTGCGCGAGGTCGTGATCGGCATCTCGCCGGCCGAAGATTTCGTCGTCTTCTACGAAGAGTCCCAGCGCTGGTTGATCCCGCCGGGCGATACGTTCAGCCGCCAGCATGCCGGCCGCCGCCTGATCGACGTCGACGCCGAATGGGCCCACCTAATTGAACACCAGGTCGACGCGCTGGCCGAGTTGGTTGCCCGCGAGGGCGTTGCCGTGCACCGGCCGGAGCGGCTGAAGGGTGACGAACGCAGGTTCCTCGCCCCCAACGGCGAAGGCGCGCAGCTCTTCCCGCGCGACGGCATGATCGTCGTCGGCAACCACGTGATCGATGCCTCGCTCCGCCTAAAATGCCGGCAACGCGAACGCTACGGGCTGCGGTCTATCATCCAGCAAGCCGTGCAGCAGCGCGGCGCGCTCTGGTCGAGCGTGCCGCTCGGCTCGCCGGGCTGCGTCGATGGCCCGTTCCTCGAGGGTGGCGACACCTTGCTGAACGGCCATGAAATCTATGTCGGGATTTCCGGCTGCGCCTCCGATCTCGCGGGTGCCGACTGGCTGCAAGCGCTACTGGGCGATAGCTACCGGGTCATTCCGGTCGCGATGAGGTCAAACGTCCTTCATCTCGACTGCGCGCTGGCCCTGATCAAACCCGGCCTACTCGTCTGGTGTCCGGAAAAATTCATAGATGGTCTGCCGACATCGCTCCGCGACTGGGATGCGATCACCGTTTCCAAAGACGAAGCGAACCTGCTCGCGACCAACGCTCTCGTGCTCGAGGAGGGCCGCGCCATCATCGATGCCGGCAATGCCCGCGTGATCGAGGAACTGCGCCGGCGCAGGATCGACGTAGTCCCCCTGCCCTTCGATGGTCCGATCTCGACCGGCGGCGGCCTGCGCTGCGCCCATCATCCTCTGTTACGCGAAAGCGTGCTGGGCTAGGCTCCCTTCTTGGGCGTGCGGTCGAAGACGACCGGCATGGGCTTGCTGAAGGCCTTCTTCACATGGACGCCGAGCGACCGAACGACGGTCGCCACCTGGCCGCCAGCGAAGCGCAGCAGCACCACGCCGAACGCGAGCGGCGGGATCTCGCCGCCCCGGATGAAGTTATGGCCAGCGCGCAGGAAGGTCGTGGCGCAAATCAGTACCCACACGACGGTGATGACAAACAGTGTCAGCAGCAACGGGATGAGCTGAGGCGCCAGCAGGGCCGCCAGCAGGCCGGACACCACGCCGACCAGCAGCACCGGCTGGTTGAGCGCCATGCAGAGGTGCAGGAGCGCGGCGGCCTTGGCCGACGGCGTGATCGTGCGGCTTTTCAAGATCTCCGGGAACATGCGCATCGAGACATGGCGGAAGCCGTCCTGCCAGCGCTGCTGCTGGCGCAGCCACGTCTTGGTGTCGGCAGGCAGTTCGCCCGGGACGCCGACGCTCGTCACGAACAGCGCGCGCCACCCCTTCACCCAGCCGCGATAGGTGAGGTCGAGATCCTCGGTGACGGTATCGCCCTTCCAGCCGCCGCCGGCCTCGATGGCCGCGCGCTGCCAGATGCCGCAGGTGCCGTTGAAGGGCAGCGGATGGCCCGCCCAGCAGCGCGTCGCCTGCTCGATGCCGAGATGGGCGTCGAGCGTCACCATTTGCATCTCGGTCAGCGCATTCTCGTACGGATTAAGAAAGTCGAACCGGGCCTGCACGAACGCGGTGTTCGGCTCGGCGAAGAACGGCCGCATGCAGACGCGCAGAAAGTCGGCCGGCGGAATGTAGTCGACGTCGAAGATCGCAAAAAAATCGTGCGGCGTCTTCTGCATCGCCTCGTGCAGCGCGCCGCCTTTGTAGCCGCTGCGATCGGACCGCTGCAGCGCCACTACGTCGAAACCCTTGGCCTTGAGTTCGGCCGCCACTGCGCGGACCATCTCGGCCGTGTCGTCGGTACTGTCGTCGAGGAGTTGGATATGCAGCTTGTCGCTCGGCCAGTCGAGTGCAGCCGCCGATTCGGCGCCGCGACGGACCACCGCCCCCTCGTTGAAGGACGGGATCTGCACGACGACATGCGGCAGGTCGGCGTCGGCCGGCAACGGCGTGGACAGCAGCATCTCCTCGCGGTGCAGGCCGGCATCCTTCAGACGATGGTGCAGAAACACCATGTAGAGCAGGCTGCCGATGAAGGCTGCCAGAAGCACGCAACACACGGCGAACACGGCGCCGAAGAAAAGAGCCAGGGTGGCGAGAATGGCCATCGATCGTCAGCTGCCGGTCTTGGGCGTGCGGTTGAACTCGGTCTTCTTGCCGAGCCCGGCTCCCACGATCGCTCCGGCGTTGGCGATGGCGAGATAGACGATCAACGCCGGCACGCTCGCTGCCGTGACTGCGTAGTCAAACACGCTGCCGCGACCGAGGCGACGATAAGCACCCCAGGTCATTCCGATCAGAACGACCAGCATCGTGGCTATCCACAACCACAGGAAGAAGCGGAATCCGCCCATCAGGTAGCCATGGCCCAGAATCGACAGGCCGAGCGCCACGACGCCTGCCACCAGAACCGGGAAGATGAGCTGCTGGCCGAGTTGGGCCGTGGTCACGAACTTGGCCTCGGCGGGCCAGTCCGACCTCCAGATTGGACCAATGAGCTTGCGAGCAACCTGCACGAAGCCCTTCGACCAGCGACTCTGCTGGGCACTGAAATCGTCGATCTTCTGCGGCAGTTCGCCGACCACGTGCGGCTCCATCAGGAAAACGCCGTTCCAGCCCTTGAGATGGGCACGTAGTACCAGATCGAGATCCTCCGACAGCGTGTCGTGCGACCAGCCGCCGGCCTCTTCTACGGCGGCGCGACGCCAGATGCCGCCCGTGCCGTTGAACTGGAAGGGCACGCCCCGCCGCGCCCGAACGTCCTGCTCGACGGCAAAATGCGCGTCCTGCATCAGACGCTGCGCGCGGGTCAACCAGTTGTACCTGCCATTGCCCCATTCGATGCGGGTCTGCACGAAGGCGGCCTTCGGGTTGGCGAGCATCGCTGCCATGGCGCGGCGCAGCCAATCGGAGGCCGGGACGAAATCAGCATCAAAGACCGCGACATACGGCGCGTCGCAGACCGCCATCCCGGCCGCCAGCGCACCGGCCTTGAACCCACTGCGATCGGCACGCCGAACATGCACGACTTCCACACCATCGCGACGGTGACGTGCGACGGCATGGACCGCGATATCAGAGGTGATATCGGTGCTGTCGTCGAGGAGCTGGATCGTCAGCCGGTCGGACGGCCAGTCGAGAGACGCCGCAGCAGCCAATGCGCGTTCGACCACGAGCGGTTCGTTGTACACCGGGATCTGGATCAGCACCCGGGGCAGATCCGAGGTCGGAAGCGGCACTTGCTCGGCCGCCGGAGGAAGCACGGCCAACCAGTAGAGCAGATAAAGAAAATAGCCGGCGATGGCGAACTGCACGGCCAGGCAGAGCAGGACGACGATGTCGAAGGCCAAGAGCAGCACGCCGCCCTGCCGATCAGTGGTAGTGGATGGGCACGTCGAAGCAACGGCCATCCTCGATATGGAGGCGGCGCGAGGCCACGTCGAAGATGCGCTCGTCGTGCGTCGACAACACCACAGCGCACTTCGCCCGCATGGCGAGATCCTTGAGCTGATCGACGACCAGCCGGCCGGCCACGCGGTCGAGGGCGGACGTCGGCTCATCGGCGATGATGAGATCCGGCAACCCGATCATGACGCGGGCGATGGCGACGCGTTGCTGCTGGCCGCCCGACAGTTCGTCCGGCCATGAATCTGCCTTGTCAGCGAGCCCCAGCAGGCCGAGCAAATGGCGCGCCCGCGGTTCGTCCCAGGCGACATCCGACAGTGGCGTCGTCGAGACGCCGGCGATCACATTCTGCAACGCCGTAAGCGACGACAGGAGATTGCGCTTCTGGAACAGGAAGCGCACCCGATTGCGCAGAATATCCAGTTCGGCACCGCCGATCCCGACGATGTCGGTTCCAAGCAAGCGGAGCTTGCCTTCGGACGGTCTGCGCATCGTGCCCAGGATGGTCAGCAGCGTCGTCTTGCCCGAACCGGAAGGCCCGGTGACGATCACCAACTCACCCTCGCGAACCTGCATATTGATATCGAACAGCACGTCGACCCGTTGTGGCCCTTCACCGTAGTGGTGATGGACGTCCACAGCCTCGACGACCGGCGGCCCAAAACCATGGGGATTGGCGGACATGGTCACTCGAACAGCATGATCGGGTCGACCTTCCAGAGGCGCCGGATCGCAAACAGGCTCGACACCACCGTCATGACCACGCAGGCCAGGAGCGCCACGGCCATTTCACGCAGCCCCATCGACATGCCGAGATGCATCGCCGCTTCCGTCGCTCCGTAGACAAATCGCCCCAGCGTGAACGCAACCAGAAAGGCCGGTGTGATGATGGCGGCGCCGATCTGGCCGATCATGAAGAGGAAGAACCACCAATCGTAACCCAAACTCTTGAGAATGGCGTATTCGGGCAGATAGAAGCGGATGATCTGGTACTGTGCGTAGTAGATGAAGACCATGCCGATCATCACACCCATCACGAAACCGAGATCGGTGATGTAGCCGACCGGTGTCTCGCGCGACCAGTAGCTCCTCTCGCGCGCCTCGAGTTCTGCCGTGGTGATCACTTCGCCGCGACCGCCCAACGCCCGATTGAGCTCCTGGCGCACGGCGACAGGGTCGGCGTCCTGAACGAGCCGGATGGCGATAAAGGCCGGCCGGTCCGACCACCAGGCGCCGAACACTTCGGCCATGGTTCCTTCGGACATCATGACGGCGCCGTCGTTGAGAACGTTCGGTCCGACCGCGAACGTCCCGACGACGAAGAGCTGGCGCAAAAGCCCTCGATTGTCGGGGGGGCCGAGAACCGGCACCTCCGCCGTACGATCGGCAATCTCGCCGAGATCGCCGAAATAAGGCCGCGATTCCCGATCGTAGAGCATGCGGCGCGCCTCGCGCAGCTTGTAGAGGTTTTCGCGCAAACCAGGCACGTCGATCGCCGGCCGCTCCACATCGATTGCATACCAGGCGATACGCCGGGCAGTCGGCATGCCGGCGTGGCTCATCGACATGACGCCGAACCACAACGGCATCGTGCCCGCTACCGAGGAGTTGGCGGACACAATGTCCGTCATCGCAACGGGAACCTCGGCATGGAGTTGCAGAGACTTGAAGCCATACGGAACCAGGACAAGATCAGCAGCCACCGTGCGATGAAGGCGGATCGCCGAATCGTAAACCGCCCGCTCGATACCGAGTTGGGCGAAGATCACGAGCAGGCTGGCAGTAACGCCGGCTAGCGACAGCAGCGTGCTGGTGCGCTGGCGCTTGAGCTGCTGGGCGCCGAGCGGCATTGTCGTAGCCGTCCTCGCCGCCGCCCGCAGCCGGGCCAGCGACAGCTTCGGCCGCCAGCCGCGCAGCTTCAGCGACGGAATGGCGGGCAGAACCAGTGCCATCAGGGGAAGGTGACGCGGGTCTCGCGCCCCAGCACCTGCGGCATGCTGGACGGATCGTCGAGTTCGATCTCGACCTGGACTACGCGACCATCGGTCGAGGAGCCGCCATCCGGCTCGACGCGCTGCATGCGCTTCACTGTCGGCGCCACGCGCGAGATTTTTCCCTTGTAGACGGTCGGGCTGCCCCGGAACGTGACCTCGACCTTGCCGCCCACGATCACCCGGCCGACGTGCAGTTCGTCGACGTCTGCCAGGATGCGCAACTGGCTCAAGTCGACAATCTTGGCGATGCCGCTGGGGGACACCCGCT